>Ga0256839_1001659_pt1 | contig 26534 bp, 23 predicted proteins | sample 354166metaG_FD_185968 | JGI IMG/M metagenome (GOLD analysis project Ga0256839, IMG submission 185968) | Hydrothermal vent microbial communities from Mid Atlantic Ridge, Atlantic Ocean - 354-166 | ecosystem: Environmental > Aquatic > Marine > Hydrothermal vents | place: Atlantic Ocean: Mid... | reverse complement strand
CATTCGTGTTGGGCTTTTTTTTGTGTTGAAAAATCATTGGATAGTGACCTAATTTTCCGTCAAGGGCACGCGCTGAAAGTTGCTTTTTAGAACGCCCTAGGTGCTAGAAAGTATGCAGGCATCTTCAGAAGGAAGTGGCAGTAACGGGGGTGGAAGCATCGTAAATTACCCAGCAAACATGACGGGTAAACACTTTGGAAAGTAATTTTGGATAGTTACTTTAAAGTTAAAATACTGGTGAATACAGTAAATCCTAAATATAGATGTTATTATTTAAATATTTTGAATACAAATCATCGAAAAACAGGGGAGATGGGCTAATAAAAATCCGTAGAATTACAAGAAACTTACCATGTAAAACGCTAAAAAAAATATAAATAATGCAAACAATATTAGTATATGCTAATATATAAAATCTAATCAGTTATTAGACTGAAATCCCCGAGACAAGGTACAAGAAATGAATGTCAAACAGATACTATTACCTGCAATAACAGTCCTTATAGCTATCAATTCAAATATTGCAAGCGCAAATAATGGTATAGCTTTCCCCCCAGCTAATGTATTCAATAAGTATCAATATCCGCCACAAGCACCTGTAGCACCACGTTTACAACGTCATCCTGCTAAATCAGCACCTTATGTGTTTGGGCAAAACAATCTTCAACCACGGCAGCAGATGATTCCTACGCCAGCACAGGCGCAAGCTTTTAGGAATATGCAAACTCAACCACAGATGGTGCCACGTAACTATGGTAATAATACTGCTAACAATGTTAACAAGAATGGGAGTAATAATTTCCCATTTTCAAATACAAATATGATGCCTTTCCGGAATTCGGGGAGTAATGGCTTCAATCCTTTTTCTAAAGGTAATATGCCGTTTTCAAATAACTCGGGTGGGATGATGCCTACTAACCCGATGAACAATATGTTTGGCAACAATTTTAGCAACGGCGCTAATAACCAAAACTTCAATATGCCATTCTTTAACTCAAACAATAATCGTAAAAAAGCATGGGGTGATAAACGTAATATTTGGCCAGATTTTTATACTGACTTCACTGATGAAGCATGGGATACGATGATGAGTAGTCCACGTAATATGGGTCGTATGCCGGGTGGATGGCGTTTCCCTTATATCAGTATGCCTGATCCAGTAACGGTTTCTGATGCGATTACTAATCAATTCCCTCCTATAGCGGAAGAAGCTGGTAATATGGCTGATTTCTCTGACTGGGGAGTATTTGACTAATTTACATCTAAATAAGTATTTTTTTTTAGAGATATTATTCGGCTTATTAAGCTACCGTTTATCTAATTAATGTAGAATATCCCAAAATCAAGGATGATAAGGGGATGATAATGCGCAATGTTAAGTTGCTGATGGGGCTAGTTTTAGCGACTGCTATTACGAATATGTCTGGTTGTAGTGCCACTAAGACTGTTAAACCTCCTAAAGATAAACCTGTAAAATATCGTGTCCAAACGGATACTAAAAAAACAAAAAAAATAACCAAGCTTTTTGATACTTGGGCTGAAAAAGGCTTAAAAGCTAAACAGGCTGATGTTGTCGTTGTAAAACTCAAACCTAAAGCAGTTGTAGTGAGAAAGCCTGCTGTTAAGCGAGTTGTACAAAGACCTTCTCCACAAAAACGTCGTGAAGTTAAGCTCTATGTACAACCAAAGAATACCTATAAAACACCATCATACCGAGCGCCTGTACGAAATATTCGATATGCTAGTCTCTCTGGAGATTACGCCAGCAATAATCAAACAAAATCTTTTATCAATACAATGGCGTCAAAACATGGTTTTGATCGTGGCTATCTAAACTACCTTTTTTCAAATGCTAAAGCGACACCATTTCTAAAGCGTATGGCGTATGCCGATTCATTTGGACGCAAAAGAACCAGCAAAAGAAAGCCACTTGCAGGTCGTTGGAATCGCTACCGTGGTAACTTTTTAACTGAAAGAACTATCAGTAAAGGCGTGCAATTTTACCGTCAAAATCGTGTTGCTTTACAGCGTGCGGAAGACCTTTATGGTGTACCAAAAGAATATATTTTAGGCATCATTGGTGTTGAAACACGCTATGGTGGAAACGTAGGTAAAAATCGTGCGATTGATGCACTTTCAGCAATGGGTTTCAATAATCCACGTAGAGGAAAATATTTTAGAAGCGAGTTAGAAGCTTATTTACTAATGACACGTAAAGAAAGACTCGACCCATTAAAGCCAATGGCATCTTACGCCGGAGCATTAGGGCTAAGTCAGTTCATGCCGAGTAATATCAAACGCTATGCAGTTGACCATGACCGTAGTGGATCAGTAAATTTATGGACACCTACTGATGCAATCGGCAGTATCGCAAACTACTTCAAAAAACATGGCTGGAAAACTGGTGGAACGGTTGCTGTAAAAGCTAACTCTGTAAATACGCGTTACAGAACTTTAAAAACAGGCTTTAAAAGTAGCCACAGTCTAACTCGTTTAAGAAATAAAGGTGTATCAGCTAGACATTTAGGCAATATCTCTGGCAAAGCGAGCTTGATTAAACTAAACACCTATTCAGGCGATGAGCTTTGGCTTGGTGGGCATAACTTCTACGTGATCACACGCTATAACCACAGCAGTCACTATGCGATGGCGGTACACCAGCTGGCAGGTGCGATTAAAGGTCGTATAGGTGGTCGAAGTATTATTCGCCAGGCATCCACTGATATTGACTTAAAGAAGGCGCTAGTAGCACTATCTGAGTAATATTTGAAGTTAGTAATATGTTAATCAATACTTGATTAGAACCACTATAAACCTATAATGCATAGTGCCCATTGGCACTGTGCATTTTTTTGCCTGCCATAAATCGCATCATCTATATAATCAGGTATTTCGTTTTGATTACAGCATCTAATATCACCATGCAGTTTGGCGAAAAGCCACTGTTTGAAAATGTATCCGTAAAATTTGGCAATGGCAACCGCTATGGTTTGATTGGCGCAAATGGTTGTGGAAAATCTACTTTCATGAAAATCCTTAGTGGCGATCTTGTGCCAACCACAGGTAATGTCACGATTGATCAAGACATCAACTTCTCGGTGCTAGGGCAGGATCAATTTGCTTTTGAAGAATTCAGCGTGCTTGATACGGTCATCATGGGTGATAAAAAACTTTGGAAGATCAAAGCAGAACGTGATCGTATCTATTCTTTACCAGAAATGACAGAAGAAGAAGGTATCAAAGTTGCTGACCTCGAAATCGAATTTGGCGAGATGGATGGCTACACTGCCGAAGCACGTGCGGGTGAGTTATTACTCGGGCTAGAAATCGAAGAAAGCCTACACTGGGGATCGATGAGTTCCGTTGCACCAGGTTGGAAGTTACGCGTGTTATTAGCCCAAGCCCTGTTTGCTGATCCTGAATTACTACTGCTTGACGAGCCGACCAACAACCTCGACATCAACACGATTCGCTGGTTAGAAAAAATCCTCAACAATCGTAAAAGTACCATGGTCATCATCTCGCATGATCGTCACTTCTTAAACAGCGTTTGTACCAATATGGCTGACTTGGATTACGGAGAATTGCGCATGTTCCCCGGTAACTATGATGAGTACATGACAGCGGCAACACAAGCTCGTGAGCAATTACAAAACGAAAATGCCAAGAAGAAAGTAAAAATTGCAGAGCTTCAAGCCTTTGTAAGTCGTTTCTCTGCGAACGCTTCAAAAGCAAAACAAGCAACATCACGCCAGAAGCAACTGGATAAAATTGAGTTGGCGCACATCAAACCATCAAGCCGTGTGAACCCTTACATCGTATTTGAGCAAGAAAAGAAGCTCTTTAGAAATGCAGTAGAAGTAAAAGGCTTAAGCAAAAGCTACGACGAACCCGTTTTTCAAGATATTGATTTAATGGTCGAAGTGGGCGAACGTATCGCGATTATTGGTCCAAACGGAATCGGTAAAACAACACTACTCCGTGCTTTAGCTGAAGATATAAAGCCAGACAGCGGTTTTGTAAAATGGTCAGAAAATGCAACGCTAGGTTACTACGCGCAGGATCACGCGCATGATTTTGAAAAAGGTGAAAACCTCTACGATTGGATGAATCAGTGGCGTAACGAAGATGATGATGAACAAGCCATTCGTTCTGTATTAGGGCGTTTGCTATTCTCAAAGCATGACAGCGAAAAATCAGTAAAAGTTATTTCAGGTGGTGAGCAAGGTCGAATGTTATTTGGCAAACTCATGCTACAAAAAGATAATATTTTGCTAATGGATGAGCCAACCAATCACTTGGATATGGAATCTATCGAATCACTTAACTTAGCATTGGACAATTACCCCGGCACACTATTTTTCGTCAGCCATGACCGAGAGTTTGTAAGCTCATTGGCAACACGTATTATTGAAATGACGCCAAAAGGAATCGTGCAATACACAGGTACGTATGAGGAATATTTAGACAGTCAACGTACTGCTGGCTAATTTCTTATTTCCCTCTTTTTCAATAAGGGGACTATTAAGTTCTCGGCAAATAGAAGTGAGATAATATGATAGGCATCATGGCGGCAATGCACGAAGAATTAAACCGCATTGTCGCGATGTTGTCTGATGTCACTGAAGAGAAAGTAGCTCGCAAGCTTGTTTATATTGGAAAACTCAATAATAAAAAGGTCTCCGTTGTTTTCTCAGGTTGGGGCAAAGTTGCAGCTGCAACTACATCCACCATGCTCATCGAGCGTTATGCCATTACAAGATTAGTTTTTACTGGTGTTGCAGGCGGTATTCAACCCCATCTTAATATTGGCGATATTGTTATAGGTACATCTTTTGTACAACACGATATGGATTGCGCCGGCGTATTAGGTATCAAGCGCTTTGAAATTCCATTGTTGTCATTAACGGAGATTTCATCCTCAGAAATATTGCAGATAAAGGCAGAACAAGCAGTAAATGATTATTTGAGCACTGACGTTGTAAGCGATGTGGATAAGGAAGAGTTAAATAATCTAAATATCACAAACCCAGTTATTTATAGTGGCTTGATAGCCAGTGGTGACCAATTTATTAGCTCAGAAGATAAGTTGAAAGAGTTGCAACAAGCGCTACCAGACTTATTAGCAGTAGAAATGGAAGGCGCAGCCGTTGCACAGGTCGCTTATGAGTATGATTTACCTTTTATTGTTATTAGAATTATTTCAGATAAGGCAAATGATGATTCTTTAATTGATTTTTCTCGGTTTATTGAAGAGATTGCCTCACATTTTACTTCTGGAATCATAAAAAGGCTGATTTAAGGCATTTTTTCTTTGCCACCCCCCCTGTTTTTCGCTGTTTTGTGCGTTTTTTTAACCGTTTTAAAACACAAAACAGTGAAAAACAGGGGGGGGTGGCAAGTAAAAACAAGCCAAAATCAGTATTTAAGCGTGTGCAGATGGGCTAATAACACCTGTGTAGATCAAATATAATAAGATGGCACCAAAAATAATACGATAAATACCAAAACCCACAAAGGTAAACTTCTCTAAGAATCGTAAAAACAATTTCATCGTAAAATAAGCCACAATAAACGACACCACAAAACCAACGGCAAGTGTGATGAGATTAGAATCACTAAAATCTTTATAGTTTTTTAATAATGAATAACCACTGGTTGCTGCCATGACAGGCAATGCTAATAAGAAGGAAAATTCAGCACTTGCTTTACGACTTAAACCCACCAATAAGGCGCCCACAATAGTTGAACCCGCACGGCTAGTGCCAGGTACTAAAGCAAAGACCTGTGCGACACCCACCAAAGCTGCCTGCTTGTAAGTAATATCTTCAACTTCTAATGTTTTTGGCTCAGCATCTTTTTGAAAGTACTCAACAATCAAAAATACAATGCCACCCACAATAAACATCACGGCAACGACTTGGACGGAAAATAATGCTTCAATTTGATCTTTAAATACAAAGCCGACGGCAGCGAGCGGCAAGAAGGCAATCAATAATTTTACCCATAAATCAAAATGTTTAGGGTGAAATTTATCTTTGTAATTAGCCATAACCGCAAGAATCGCCGATAACTGAATGATCACATTAAAAGCAATATTTGCATCAGTTTGGGGTAAACCCATCAACTCACTGCCGACAATAATATGCCCTGTGGATGAGATGGGTAAAAACTCAGTAATGCCTTCGATAATGCCGAGGATGACGGCGTGGATAATGTCCATAACATCTGTTCTTAGAAAATAATCGTAATGGATTGTAACTAATTTTATTAAAACATGGGAAGTGATTTAATCATTCAATGTTCCCCTAAGTCTGTTCTAAGGTTGTGAAGAGATACTGCTTGTTTCCAATATCGTATGTCTATTATGAGGAGTTAAAGCATGAAGCATCAATATAAAGTAGAAGGAATGACTTGTGTTGGCTGTAAGGAGGGCATCGAAGGTGTTTTGAAAGAACTTAACGGCATTATTGATGTAACGATAGATTTAAAGCAATCGACTGTTTCTATAGAAATGGATGAGCACATTAGTACCGATACGTTACAACAAGCTATAACGAAAGGAGGGCTTCATTACACAATCGAAATGTCCCATGGTAGCTCTCATCAGTCACACGAACATACACACCAGAATGAAAATGGTCATGCTAAAAAGATTGAAAATGGAAACGGGGTTTATTATTGCCCCATGCATTGTGAGGATGAGAAAACCTATGATCTACCTGGGGATTGCCCTGTTTGTGGCATGGATTTATTAGAACAACCTAGCTTAATTCAAGAATCATCCCAGTACACCTGCCCTATGCATCCTGAAATTATTAAAGATCAAGCAGGAGATTGTCCAATTTGCGGAATGGATTTAGTTCCAATGGAGCCAAGCCAGAGTAATGAGCAAAAGACCTATGATGAATTAGTCAAGAAAATGAAAGTGGCAACATTGTTTACCGTGCCGGTATTTATTATTGCAATGGCGGATTTAATACCGGGCAAACCATTGCTTAATATCATGAGTCAAGAGGGGTGGAACTGGTTGTCATTCATTTTGACTTTGCCAGTGGTCTTTTATGCATGTTGGATGTTTTTTGAGCGAGCCTATAAATCTATAGTCACGATGAACCTAAATATGTTTACTTTGGTAGGGATAGGTACGGGGGTTGCATTTCTTTTTAGTATTGTGGCGATGTTTTTCCCTGATGTGTTTCCTGATCAGTTTAAAACAGAGGAGGGAACGGTATATCTTTATTTTGAAGCGACTGCTGTAATTTTAACACTTGTCTTGCTCGGGCAACTGTTAGAAGCAAGGGCACATAGCCAAACCAGTGGGGCGCTTAAAGAGCTTTTAAAACTAGCGCCATCAGAAGCTGTATTGGTAGTTGATGGTGAAGAGAAAGTCATTTCAATTCACGATATTAAGAAAGGTGACTTTTTACGCGTAAAACCAGGCGATAAAATACCGGTAGATGGGAAGGTGACGGATGGCAATAGCAATGTAGATGAGTCAATGATCACCGGTGAACCTATCCCTGTTGATAAGCAGGAGGGTGATAAGGTCAGTTCAGGTACGATCAATGGCAACAGATCCTTCGTCATGGTGGCAGAAAGAGTGGGCTCAAATACTTTGCTATCTCAGATAATTCAAATGGTAAATGAGGCTAGTCGATCACGTGCGCCTATTCAAAAATTGGCAGATACTATTTCAAAATATTTCGTTCCGATTGTTATTGCGGTTTCTTTAATAACCTTTTTTGTTTGGAGTCAATTCGGGCCAGAGCCTGCTTATGTTTTTGGTTTTGTAAATGCGATTGCCGTACTAATCATTGCTTGTCCTTGTGCCCTAGGTTTGGCTACACCTATGTCTGTTATGGTTGGAGTAGGAGAGGGAGCGAAATCAGGCATATTAATTAAAAATGCAGAAGCATTAGAAATAATGGATAAAGTCGATATTTTAATTACTGATAAAACAGGCACGATAACCGAAGGCAAACCATCCGTTGAAAAAGTGTATGCCTTAGATGAAAACAAGGCTGATGGATTGTTACAACAAACGGCTTCATTAAATCAGCACAGTGAACATCCTTTAGCGGAAGCAATTGTAAAATACGCAAAACAAAAATCTGTAAAGCTGATAGATGTAAATAACTTTGAAGCAGTAGCGGGTAAGGGCGTCGTAGGAGACGTCGGTAAAAGTAAGGTCGCTATTGGTAATAAAAAATTAATGGAGCAATTCTCAATTGAGGTGTTGGCTGAGTTGGATTCAGAGGTTATCACTGAACAAAAGCTAGGTAAAACCGTTTCATATATTGCTGTTGATGGAAAAGCATTAGGTTACGTGGCTATTTTTGATGCCATAAAAGAAAGTAGCAAAGAAGCCATATCGGAACTGATTGACAGTGGCGTTAAAGTAATCATGATGACCGGGGATAATGGGAATACCGCAAAAGCGGTGGCGCAGGAATTAAATTTAAGTGAATTTTTTGCAGATTGTTTGCCTGAAGATAAACTCAATAAAATTAAAGAGCTACAAGATCAAGGCTTAATTGTTGGCATGGCAGGAGATGGTATCAACGACTCTCCTGCATTAGCACAATCAAACGTAGGTATAGCAATGGGGACAGGCACAGATGTCGCCATAGAGAGTTCAGAAATTACCTTAGTTAAAGGCGACTTAAAAGGCATTGTAAAAGCAAAAAAACTAAGTCACGCCGTTATGAAAAATATAAAACAAAACCTATTTTTTGCCTTTATTTATAATGTACTAGGTGTCCCTGTGGCAGCAGGATTACTATTTCCTTTTTTTGGAATACTACTATCTCCTATGATTGCTGCTACAGCTATGAGTTTTAGCTCGGTTTCTGTCATTGTAAATTCGCTAAGACTAAAAAAGCTATCGTTAAATGGGTAGGTATTGTTTTTTTAAAAAAACTTATTTTTATTATAAGCACAGTTTTTGCGTCCATTTATCTTGAGAGAACGTAAAGGTGATTGACAAGTTGATTAATATCCCTAATAGTTGAGATTATGTTACATAGATTTTTAGTTCTTATATTCGCGTTTAACATTATTATGCCCTCTGCTTTTGCGGCTGGTACTATGAGTGGTTGCGATATGGACTCGATGAAAGAATCTAGTTCAATGATTGATTCGATGGCTTCATCTTCTATGATTGATACCATGTCGAACATGGGTTGTAGCATGGACGACGGTACACCTTGTAGCGTATTAGAATGTATTGGTAGCTGTTCCGCTTCGATTGTTCCTCAATTACTTTCTGAAAATCGTCATCCCCTTATTTTAGTTGCAGGTCGCCATAAGCCTGATACGGGCTTCGCATATTTTTATAAAATAGTTCACCCGATCCACACCCCACCACCCCTCGTTTAACCCTCTTTCAGCATTAACTCATCGAGTTTTGTTCACTGAAAGTGCGGATTAGTCATAAAGTTTTCCATAAAAAGAAGACTTGTTCCCTTCTTTTTATATCCACTAATCTAAATATTTCTTAATTTTGAAGCTTTGCTTCGCTATTACTCCTTAAGTTTAAGCCTTTAAATGTTCAAAGCATTTGGGTTGATGCTGTCTAAATACTAAGTCTCAGCTAAGTTTTATCCAATAAGCTAGCTGAGGATTTATTTGTATACGTTAACTAACTAAAGAGACAACAACATGAAAAAGACAATGCTAACAATATTAATGGCAATATCTATAGGGGTAGCTTATGCGGGTCCAGCTGGTCATGGGGACAAAAATAAGGCGGCTGCCCATTGGATGTCTCCTGAAGAAGCTTCAAAAAAGCCTAATCCGATGATGCGTGATGCAGCATCGATAGATCGCGGGAAGAAATCTTATTTTCAATACTGCGCATCCTGTCATGGTGCAAAAGCGATGGGGGATGGTCCTGCAGCAGTAGCATTGAATCCAAAGCCTGCAAATTTAGTAGCGATGTCAGGTGGTCACCCAGATGGTGACTTTGCTTGGAAAATTGCAAACGGTCGAGGAGCAATGCCTGGTTGGAAATCAGTTTTAAATGAAAATCAAACATGGGACTTGGTGAATTACATCCAAAACTTAAATCCTAAAGGAAAAATGATGGATATGTCGAAGATGGATCATAGTAAGATGAATATGCCTATGATGGGAGGCATGAAAGGTATGGATCACTCAAATATGAATATGGCCGATATGAAAAGCATGATGAAGAAGATGATGCCAAAAATGGATAGTTCTAAAATGAGTATGGAAGACATGCAAAAAATGATGTCCAAAATGCAAGGAAAAATGGCTGGTGATGGGGGGCATTCAAATAGCGATGGTCACCATAATCAAGAAAAACCAAAAGAAAAATCAAACCATAATGATGGTGGACATTCACACTAGGAGAATATGATGAATAACAATTTAAATAATAAGCGTAGGCGCTTTGTAAAAGGGCTAGCAGCAGGTGGTGCGGTCGCTGGTTTGGGCTTGAGCGGTTGCTCAAGCACCTCGAATAAGATCGCGGCGGACAAGGGATGACGGTAGGGAAGTTTTCCCACGAGCCCGAATTAAGGGGTAAAGTTTTTGATTTAAATATTGATGAGCAGCGTGTTAATTTTACGGGTAGATCTCGAATCGCTACAGCTATTAATGGAACAGTGCCTGGACCAACACTACGCTGGAAAGAAGGTGAAACGGTTACGCTTAGAGTAAAAAACAACTTATCTGTAGATACATCTATTCATTGGCATGGAATGATTCTGGATTATCGAATGGATGGTGTGCCAGGTCTTTCATTTGACGGCATTAAGCCCGGTGAAACGTTTACTTATCGTTTTAAGGTTAATCAAAGTGGAACTTATTGGTATCACAGTCATTCTGGCTTTCAAGAGCAGACAGGTATGCACGGCGTTATTGTCATTGAGCCAAAAAATCCTTATCCCTACAAGTTCGATAGAGAACATGTAATATCGCTGGCTGACTGGACAGATGAAGATCCGACACGCGTCTATGGCAAGCTAAAAAAGCTGAGTCATTATTACAATTATAATGAGCGTACGGTTGGAAACTTAGTTAAGGAGCTGAAGAAGGACGGTCTTAAAAAGACCTTTAATAATCGCAAAATGTGGAATGAAATGCGCATGAGTCAGCGCGATTTATCTGATGTTACTGGCTATACCTATACATATTTAATGAATAGCAGTACTCCACGAGAGGGCTGGCGCGGTATTTTTAAAGCGGGTGAAAAGGTATTACTACGTTTTGTAAATACTTCTGCTATGAGCTTTTTTGATGTGCGTATTCCAGGCTTGAAAATGACAGTGGTAGCGAGTGATGGGCAATATATAAAACCTGTTTCAGTGGATGAGTTTCGTATCGGTGTGGCAGAGAACTATGATGTGATTGTCGAACCAGATGCTTCACAAGCCTATACAGTCTTTGCACAGTCATTAGGTCGTTCTGGTTATGCACGTGGCACATTAGCGCCTAATACGACTATGACAGCCGCTGTGCCTAAAGTTGATCCTGTTCCTGATCTTACTCACTTAGATATGGGTATGGATATGAGTAATATGAGTGGAATGGATCATTCGGGTATGGACATGGGTGGTGGAGATATGTCTGGCATGGATCATTCAAAAATGAACATGTCAGGAGGAATGGATTGCTCTGACCCGATGCATGCTTCAATGGATGCTTGTAAGAATAAGAAAAAGCCGAGTATGGCAGGCATGGATCATTCAAAAATGAACATGTCAGGAGGAATGGATTGCTCTGATCCCATGCATGCATCAATGGATGCGTGTAAAAATAAAGATAAATCCAATATGGCAGGAATGGATCATGGAGGCATGGATATGTCGGGCGCTAAGCCTGTAAAGCATGCGGCTACTGAATATGGTCCTCATGTTGATATGCGTTCTGAGGCACCACGTTTGGGTATCAGTGATCCAGGCATTGGATTGCGTAATAACGGGCGCAAAGTTTTAACGTATGCTGACTTGCGAAACCTTTACCCAACAGAAGATAAGCGTAAACCATCACGTGAAATTGAACTTCACTTAACCGGCAACATGTCTCGCTATATGTGGTCAATCAACGGTGTTAAATATGCGGATGCAAAACCGATAGAACTGAAATTCGGTGAACGTGTGCGATTTACATTGGTTAATGACACGATGATGAGCCACCCTATGCACTTACATGGTGTTTGGAGTGAATTGGAAACAGGCGATAGTGATTACTTACCTAGAAAGCATACTGTAATTGTGCAGCCAGGTGCTAAGGTTTCTTATCTAGTTACCGCTGATGCCCATGGGCGTTGGGCATATCATTGCCACTTGTTATATCACATGTTAGGCATGTTTCGTGAAGTAAGAATATCTTAGGAGAATAAAAAATGAAAAATAATGTTAAGAAATTAATTCCGTTGATAGTTCTAGGGCTTTCGATGGTATCCCCTGCTTTTGCAGGCATGGAAGATGACCCGGTTGAATTAAAGCTCATGTTAAATAGCTTTGAAGTGGGCCGTGTTGATAATACTAATGTAACCTCTTGGGAAGGAGGGCTTTGGATCGGCAAAGACTTAAATAAGTTATGGATTATGTCAGAAGGCGAACGCGCTGCAGGTGAAACAGAAGGATCTGAAAATCGCCTATTATATAGCAGGGCTATTTCTCCTTTTTGGGATCTTCAAGCAGGCTTGCGACACGATACGGTTCCAGGAGAAAGTAGAAACTACGCAAATATTGGTATACATGGTTTAGCGCCTTATTATTTTGAAACAGACGCTAATATATCGTTTGGTGAAAATGAACAAGTTAAGTTAAATGCTCGTCTGGAGTATGAAATGATGCTCACACAAAAGCTTGTTTTATCCCCTGAAATTGAATTTAACGCTTACGCTAAAGATGATGCCGCAATGGGTGTCGCTTCAGGGCTCTCGAATATTGGAGCAGGTCTACGTTTACGTTATGAAATAAAGCGTGAATTTGCACCATATATTGGCATTAATTGGGGTAAAAAGTTCGGTGGGACAGCTGACCTTGCAACCGCAGATGGAGGAGATGCCAGCGAAACCATGTTTGTAGTAGGTGTTCGTGCTTGGTATTAATTAGTACAAACCATATAAAAGAGGGGGGGTGTACTTACTTAATATGATTTTTATTTTCATTTAAGATAAGTATATGCCCTTCTGTTTTTTAGGAGAACAACAATGAAGAAACAATCACGCAGAACATTTATTAAATCAGCAGGAGCAAGTTTATTACTACCTTTATCTACAACATCTCTATTAGCAAAAACCGCACCGGCGGGTTTAAATACTTTTGTTGTTCCGCCTTTAAATACAGGGGTGCGCGAAGGTAATAAAGTTAGTTACAAATTATCTATAAATGCAGGTAAGACCGAATTTTTCAAAGGTGTAAATACGCCAACATTAGGCTTGAATCAAAGCTATCTTGGTCCTGTACTTCGTGCCAAGCGTGGTGATACTGTTAGCATAAAAGTAGAAAATCATATCAACGATGTAACCACTGTACATTGGCATGGAATGACTTTGCCAGCGAATATGGATGGTGGTCCGCATCAACCAATTAATCCCAATAAATCGTGGGTATCGGAATATGAAATTCGTCAAGAAGCAGCAACACTGTGGTATCACTCTCATACAATGCATAAAACGGGTCCGCAGGTTTACTTCGGCCTAGCAGGTATGTTTATTATTGATGATGAGGGTAGTGATAAATTAGGTCTGCCTGATGAATACGGTGTTGATGATATTCCATGCACTATACAAGATAGACGGTTTAACCAAGACGGTACTTTTAGTTACCTAAATACGATGCAAGATAATATGATGGGCATGAAGGGTTTTATCATTATGGTCAATGGCGTGGTTGCACCAACATTAGTAGCTAAAAGTACCTTGATGCGTTTGCGCTTGCATAATGGTTCGAATGCACGAACATACAACTTAGCCTTTGGCGATGGACGACCCTTTCATGTTATCGCGACTGATTGTGGCTTCTTACATAAACCGTTCCAAACAAATAAAATCAGCCTAGCCGCTGCAGAGCGTATCGAAATTCTTGTTGATGTGTCAGATAGAAAAGAAGTCATGCTAAAAAGCCTAGCCAGCTCAGGTGGTGGAGGTATGGGAATGATGCGCATGATGGGTGGTGATAAAGAATTAAATATCATGAAAATAGATGCCCGCCAAGCAAAACAATCGACACGAAAAGTACCAACAATATTACGTAAAAGTAACCTTCAGCTAGATCAAAAGAATGTCACTCAAACTCGAAAGTTTTCGCTACAAATGGGCATGATGGGTGGTGGTATGGGGAGAATGATGAACCGTATGAACGGTGCTGAGAATGAAGGTGGAATGTTCCGTATCAATGGAAAAAGCATGGATATTAATCGTATTGATTTTCAGGTGAAGGCTAATTCCACTGAAATTTGGGAGATAACTAATGACTCACCAATGGCGCATCCATTCCATGTGCATAATGTTCAATTTCGTATTTTAGATCGTAATGGCAAGCGCCCTCATCCTAGTGAATCGGGCTTGAAAGATGTCGTGTTAGTTCCTGGGCATCATTCGCGTGTTAGGATTTTAATGAAATTCCCAGAATACAGTGATGCAAAAATACCGTATATGTACCACTGTCATATTTTAGAACATGAAGATCAAGGGATGATGGGACAATTTACCGTAGTGTAAAGCAAGCGATAAAACTATCGAAGGAGAAATAAAATGTTTAAAAAATCAAAGTTAATACTAGTATTATTTTTAGCTACAAGCTTACTTGTTGCTTGTGGTAGCAAAGGAGAAAGTGCTGAAAATAAGGGTGTTGAAACATCGGATAAAAAAATAGAAGGTCACTGGTATACCAGCGGACAATCAATGCGTGGCAAAAAAGTTTTTGAAGAAAATTGTGCAGTCTGTCACGGTGCTAAAGGTCAAGGCTTAGTAGCTGATTGGAAAAAGCCCGATGCAGCAGGGAAATTTCCAGCACCACCTTTAAATGGAACTGCACACACATGGCATCACTCCAAGGATCTGCTTAAACGCACCGTTAATGAGGGTGGTATAGCATTAGGTGGAACAATGCCTCCATTTAAAGATAATCTAACAGACCAAGAAAAAGAAGCAGTATTAGCGCATGTGATGAGCCTTTGGCCGGAAGATATTTATAAAGTATGGCAAAAAAGGAATCCTGCTACGAAATAAATTAAAATATATGAAAACACACGAAACATCAAGACGCTTTGACGAACTAGATATATTACGTTTTCTAGCAGCTCTTGCAGTCGTTTTTTTTCATTACACTTTTTTAAACATAACTGAATTTGAACAGCTTCCTAGCTACCCTATATTGGGCGAATTATTCAAATATGGTTATTTAGGTGTAGAGCTTTTCTTTATTATTAGTGGTTTTGTTATTCTATTAACAGCTTCTAAAAAAGATTGGCGTGGTTTTGTTATTTCTCGAATGGCGAGGTTGTACCCAGCTTTTTGGATTGCTGTAACGCTAACATTCCTAGGTATTGTGTTATTTGCTAGTGATATTATGCAAGTTTCATTTTCGCAGTACCTGTGGAATTTGACGATGGGTAGCGAGTTTGTCGGGGTGAAAAATATAGACCCTGTTTATTGGACGCTCCAAATAGAATTAAAGTTTTACTTTTGGATATTATTGATTTTATTCTTTGATAAAATTAAATACATTGAGAGCTTTATCATTGTATGGCTTGCTTTTTCAATTTTAGAAATTTATCACCTAGGTCATGGTTTCACACATTTTGCCCTGATACCGGAGTGGGCTCCTTACTTTAGCGCAGGTGCGCTTTTTTACCTTATTCAGGATCAAGGGCTTAATTTAAAACGCACAGGATTACTTTTTCTTACTTACTTATTGTCCCTATATTTTGCAATCGAGGGAGCTGAAGAAAGATCTCAATTATATGGCACAGAATTCTCGCCAATAGTTACCCTGGGTTTGATTACACTTTTTTACGCTTTATTTATTTTGATAATAATGGCTAAAACCACTCGCTTGTACCACCCTTGGGTTACCCTTCTAGGAGCTACCACCTATCCCTTGTATTTGATTCATCAAAAGTTAGGACAAATAGCCTATTTTCTTGTGGGTGATAGTATTAACAAATACTTGTTTCTTTTTATCGTTATCATCTCAATGATAGTTATAGCCTATCTAATACACAGGTATCTTGAGCTGGCCTTTAGTCGAGTGGTTAAAAAAAGATTAGAAGATATTTTTAGTAAAATTAGAAAGACAAAAGTAGCATCCTAGGGGGGGCAGATTGGGCTTTTAATTGATACTACTTGTAACATCTTTCTCGAGTATGCCACTCAATTATAGAAGTTATCATAAATGCACCAGCTCTTTTTCTGTGTGGTAACTTTCAGATTTTATCACCTTACTATAAACTCTATCATTCAAATTATTGTTTAATATGGAAATACCATGGACAAGAGTGATATCAAGCAAGCTGGTTTAAAAATCACCAAACCAAGAATAGAAATACTAAAACTGCTAGAGACCTCTGAAAAGCAGCATTTTACTGCGGAAGAGCTATACCAAGAATTATTGTCAAATAATATTAAAGTAGGTATTGCAACGGTATACCGTGTATTAACCCAATTTGTTGCAGCGGGGTTGATTATGAAACATAACTTTGAAGGTGATCAGTGTGTGTTTGAACTTGATCGCGGTGAGCATCATGATCATATGGTGGATATGAAGACGGGTAGAATAGTAGAATTTCATGATGAAATTATTGAGCAAAGGCAAATTGAGATTGCTGAAAAGCATGGCTTTACACTTATGGAGCACTCTTTAACGCTTTATGGCGAATTCAAATAGCAACAAGCACTACTCCTGTCACCTACACTGCACATCCGTGCAAAAGCATCAGTAAAAGTTTTGAAACAGCCTTTTTCAGTTTTTTTTGATTTTTAAACAACGGGTGCGAGTATTTAATGCAAATGATAACTATTATTGACAACTGAGAAAGGCAAGCATATAGTTCAATTCGTATTAAGAATGGTTATCATTATCTGTTCTTAAGTGACCTTCATTTGATACGGAGAAAACCATGTTAGTTTCATTTAAAAAAGTTACTATCACTACAATCTTAGGAGCTTTGGCGGTCAGTTTTGCGCTTATCCCAACGCTTGCTTCAGCGGATAGTGAAGTTAGCCTCTATTCAGCACGTAAAGAAAAACTCATAAAACCTCTACTGGATAAATTCACTGCCTCTACTGGAATAACTGTCAACTTGTTAACGGGTAAAGCAGATGCTTTGTTAAAGCGTTTGGAGGTCGAGGGGAAAAATAGCCCTGCTGACTTATTTATCACCACCGATGCAGGGCGCTTACACCGCGGTAAAGTTGCAGGTGTTTTTCAAGAAGTTGAATCTGATGTACTAAATAAAGCGATTCCTTCAAACCTTAGAGATAAAGATAGTATGTGGTTTGGCTTATCTCAACGCGCCCGCCCAATTATGTACGTAAAAGATAAAGTGAAACCAGAGGAGCTTTCTACTTATGAGGCTTTAGCAGATGACAAATGGAAAAATAGAATTTGTATTCGTGGTTCAGGGAATATTTACAATCAATCTTTAGTAGCATCAATGATTGCCAATATTGGGGCAGAGAAGACAGAACCATGGGCAAAGAAATTTGTTACCAACTTTGCACGACCTCCAAAAGGTGGAGATCGTGATCAAATTAAAGCGGCCGCTGCAGGGCAGTGTGATATTGCTATTGCAAATACCTATTATTTAGGAAAGATGATCCATGGTAAAAACCAAGCGCAAAAGAAAGCTGCTGCAGCAGTTGCAATCTTTTGGCCTAATCAGGCTGATCGTGGTGCACATGTAAATGTAAGTGGAATAGCCATGACAAAATCAGCAAAGAATAAAGAAAATGCTAGAAAACTAATGGAGTTTTTAGTGAGCAATGAGTCTCAAGAATGGTACGCTAGCGCAAACCATGAGTATCCTGTGAGAGAAGGGGTAAAATTAACAGATACGTTAATAAGCTGGGGGAAGTTTAAAGCAGATAGCCTTAACTTGTCTAATCTAGGTGAGCTGAATGCAGACGCGGTACAGCTAATGGATAGAGCTGGCTGGAAATAGCTTATTTATACTGACGAATAGTAAGGTATTCGTCAGTATAACGGTAATACGGTTGAAAATATTTTTGAGCCTTAACAGCAAGCAATATGTTGAAATGAATCGAAAAAATAAGGAGGATTAGCGAGCTGATCGAGCTGATAGAAGCTAGAAATAGGTAAGAAATAGGTAAGAAATAAAAAAAATAGCACTTTTTTATAATTATACATAGCCACCCCCCTTCTTTTTCGATGATTTGTATGAGTTTGGGGTTGTTTTTAAATACAAATCATCGAAAAAGAGGGGGGGTGGCTAATATAAATACCTCCAAATCACAGTTTTAGTAATCTAACCACGACGCCAAAGCGTTTCAGCACCCTTATCTTCAAGTGAAATACCTTGAGCTTGTAATTCATCACGAATTTTATCAGCCGTAGCCCAGTCTTTATTTGCTTTAGCATCTATTCGCTGTTGAATGAGTGCTTCAATTTCATCGTTGTTAAGTCCATCGGTGCTATCACTACCACCTTTAAACCATGCTTCGATACCATCAACCCCGCCTTCCATTAACCCTAACTGGTTAGCAAGTTGCAACATGAGTGCGGCTAAATTTGATGCTTCTGTAGTGCCTTCTGTTGCACGGTTAATATCACGTGCTAAATCAAAGAGCGCGGCTAAGGCTTCTGGCGTATTAAAATCATCATCCATTGCTTTAATGAAATGCTTTTCGTATTTTGTATCTTTTGGTGCAGTGCCAATATCTACACCGCGCATTGCAGTGTAAAGCCTGTCGAGTGATGCACCTGCAGCATCAAGCTGATCTGTGCTGTAATTTAGCGGGCTACGGTACTGGCTGGTAAGCATAAAGTAACGAATTTCTTCAGCTTTGTATTTTTCTAAAACCTCTTTAATGGTGAAGAAGTTGCCAAGAGACTTTGACATTTTTTCTTCATCAATACGGATAAAGCCATTATGCATCCAGTAGTTTGCAAAATGCTCGCCGGTGCAAGCTTCTGATTGTGCGATTTCATTCTCATGGTGTGGAAACTGCAAATCATGCCCGCCACCGTGAATATCAAAATGATTGCCTAAAATCTTTGTAGACATGGCTGAACATTCAATATGCCAGCCTGGGCGACCATTGCCCCAAGGTGATTCCCAACTAGGTTCATCTGGTTTCGACATTTTCCATAAAACAAAATCGAGTGGGTCATTTTTATCGGTATTAACCGCTATGCGATCACCTGCGCGCAAGTCTTCAATATTTCTGCCAGATAACTTTCCATAGCCTTCAAATTTAGCAACAGAATAATATACGTCTCCCTGACCTTTCTCATTAGGAGCGCCTTGATAAGCAAAGCCTTTTTCAATCAGCGTGGAAATCATCACAATGATTTCATCAATGTTATCAGTAGCCTTTGGTTCTCCGGTTGGTGGTAAAACACCTAATGCGCGTTCATCATCGTGCATGGCATCAATGAAGCGTGTCGTAAGAGTATTAAAATCTTCACCATTTTCATTCGCACGAGCGATGATTTTATCGTCAATATCGGTAATATTACGAATATAAGTCACATCGTATCCGCTGGCTTTGAGGTAACGAAATACCACATCAAATGCGACCATAACACGCGCATGCCCAAGGTGGCAGTGGTCATACACCGTCATACCACAAACATACATACGTACTTTGTTGGCTTCGATAGGCGTGAAGTTTTCTTTTTGATTGGTAAGGCTATTATAGATTTGTAGCATGAGTATGCCCTTAAAGATTTTGTGTTTTTATGTAATGAGGCAATGCCCAGTACTTCACGTAGAAGGGCAAAAGAAGGTGCAAGGATTTGGTTTCACAGTGTATTCAAAAAATCTTAGCTTCACCCTTAGGTTAAGCGGGTATTTTTTGGATATGCTGTGGAATCAAATACTTGTGCATTATTTGTTCTTCTGCGTGAAATACTGGGCAATAGTAGCAGAAGCCTATTAATTCCGCTATTATTCGCTCTTTCAAATGTTATAAAGGGTCTAAGAATAATGATTAGTCGTAGTAAGTTTTCAGGTCAATTTTTAATCACGTTTTTTTCATTCTTTATACTGCTCAGTGGTTGTAATGCGCAAGAGCCAAAAACAAGCAATGAGCCGAGTGCAACAAATATAAAATTAACAACACCCCCAGCAGCACCAGCTGCAACAACTAAATCTTCTGGAGATAAAATGTCTGCAAATCCTACTATTAAAATTGAAACAAGCATGGGTGATATCATGCTTGAGCTAAATGCTGAAAAAGCCCCAAACACAGCTGCCAACTTTGTCGCTTATGTTGAAGACGGCTTTTTTGATGGTTTAATCTTTCACCGTGTAATCCCAGGCTTTATGGTGCAAGGTGGTGGAATGAATCCTGATATGAGCGAAAAGGCTGACAAACGCGCGCCGATCAAAAACGAAGCAAATAACGGCTTAAAAAATGACCGTGGTACAGTAGCAATGGCACGTACAGGCGACCCGCACTCAGCATCATCACAGTTCTTTATTAACTTAAAAGACAATGACTTCTTAAACTTCACCAGCGAAACACAAGCAGGTTGGGGCTACGCCGTATTTGGTAAAGTAACTGATGGCATGGATGTTGTAGATGCCATTGAAAAAGTAAAGACAGGTAATCATGGTCATCATGGCGATGTACCTTTAGAGGCAGTAACTATCACTAAAATGACAGTAGTGAAATAGCTGTATCGAAAAACCCCGTCATTCTGGTGTATACCAGAATCCATGCTCGACGTTAAGACGTTGCAATTAAATGGATACTGGCCTTCGCCAGTATGACGGACTAATCACACGCTCTTTACTCTAATTGAAGAAATGTGAGGGTGAGGGGTATGAAGATGAGTAATTATAAAAAAAGCACCTACTTCATCTCAGATCTACACCTAGACGAATCCCATCCTCATCTCTATAAACTCTTCTACAAGTTCATTGACGACATAACAGAAAAAGCTGAGGCACTTTACATTCTAGGTGATTTATTCGAAGTTTGGATAGGCGATGACATCCTCGATCACCCGCTAGGCAAGCAATACCTCCCCACCATAGACAAGCTAAAGTCATTAGCTGATTCAGGCACAAAAATCTATTTCATCCAAGGCAATCGAGATTTCTTAATTGGCGAAGCCTTCATGAAAAGAATAGGTGGAAAATTACTACCAGACCAAAAAATAATAGACCTATACGGTACAAAAACCCTAATCATGCACGGAGATACACTCTGTACGGATGATAAAGCCTACCAACGTATGAGAAAGCTATTTAGACTAAAAATAATACAAAAGTTATATCTATCACTAAGCATAGAAAGCCGAGCTAAAAAAGCCAATAGAATTCGCCAAGCCAGCAAAGACCAAACACAGCAAAAAAGCGAAATGATACTGGATGTAAACCAAGATGAAATTACAAAACAAGGAAAAACAGGGGGGGTGGGTCTAATAATACATGGTCATACACACCGACCAGCAACACATAAGCTTAAAATTGATGGCAAGCAGGTGCAAAGGATTGTACTGAGTGACTGGCGAGATAAAGCTTGTTATCTACGTGTTACACCCGATAGCTTGGAGTCTATTTTTTAGCAAGAACCCAAGGGTCAGTATCAATAATCCCAATGGGTTTAAATATTTGGCGATCAAAAACCCAAATAACATTCTTTTTATTATTGCCCGATAAAGGGAAATAAGCGTAATCACTAAACTCCCCGCCATGCTGTGCATAAAACGTTGCAAACTTTTCTTTATTTGTATCACTCTGTAAAAGTAGATCACTGGGAATGCTTTTAGATAACAATGTTTTGAAATTCTGTTGTTTTAAAGGTTTGAAATACTCAGGGCGCTTATTAAGGTCTGGCGCGCCATTGATTATTATATTGAACATAAGTTGTTCCCTCTTCATATCATCGCTAGGGATGTTTGCAACGACAAGCTTTGGGGAGGAAAAAAAAGAATTTTTTAATTGCTTATAAAAAGGCTCTTGAGGATGCAGCTGGCTAACATTTACCAATACAAATCGGTTATCGCTAAAAACAGCATAGGAGGGATGTTTTAGGTAAAGTGAGTATGCACCAAAAAGAAATGCGCCTATTTGTATGCTGAGCAATACATTAATATCAAATTTAAGATATTTCTTCCCTTCTTTAAAAACGATAAAAACAAGCAGAGGTCCAAGAATTAGATCTGCAAAAACTAGCATAAAGGCTGTTTTATTAAAGCCCCCTAGTTTTGAGAATGAGTGAGGAAACCAAGTATAGTAAGCAAAAATCAAAAATATAAAAATTACTGCTTGGCTAATATAAAGGTTTCGTAGGGCAATTTTAGTTCGCATTCGTGCAGAGTAGTATTTCTGCACAAGAGAGCTTAGTGTCTACGGATGAAAGGTAGTATTAGCTGGACATGATTATAAATAGATTTTCGGACGATTGTGTGGGCTTGTTAAGGTATGCAATCCAACACGATGGTTGAGTTTTGTTGGGTTTATTACATCAGCGTCAATCTGCCAATTATTTTTTAACATATTTCCAAGGACTCGTTTTAATAAGATCCACAGGCTTTCCTGTTGCTCTATCAAGCACAATAATGCCATTGGCGCTAGAGCCGTTAGCTAGAGGTAGAAAAGCAAATGTGTCAATATCAATGTTCTTTTCTAAAAATTCTCTACTGGCATCCGACATATCATTCTCTGAAAAAATCTTATCAGTATCTAGGCTATTGGCTAAGATTTCATCTAAATGGTTCTCGTAAGGTTGATAATAATCAACACGTGCTTCAATTTCACCTTCACCATCTAGCATTTCATTAAATAACTTATTGTTGGTACTTTCATCGTAAGCCATATAAGCCATCGTTGGTGATGAAAATTTAGAAATATTATAATGACTTAGTTTGGATTTCTCCGGTGTTGCATGTTTGGCAGTAATAACAGTGAAAACTTTTTCATAATAAGTCACATAAACAGGGTGTGTTAAATAAAGCATATAAAGCCCGTAACTTAATCCAATTATTTGAATGGTAACAATAACGGACAAATCAAATTTAAGGCTTTTCTTGGTAGGGTTAAAGACTACGAATGTGAGTAATGGGCCTAATACGAGATCAATGGCAATTAATATTAATGCAATGTCTTTAAAGTCAGTTACTCCCAAAAAAGAAGTAGGAAACCAAAAAAGAAGCATGAGAGAGATTAATGCGCTGATGATAACCGCGCTAAGTAAAAGATGTATTAAAGATGCTTTTAATTTATGTTTAAACATGACTAGCCGTTTTTGTTTTTATGATGAGGGGGGATTATAGAGGTTTTGCACTTAACAGGGGATGAATCAATGAAGAATGGCTTAGTTGTAGAGGGTATAATTATGGATGTTCGTGAGTTTCCTCCGTTTTCACGGATATGTTAAATAGAGGACAGAATTAATGTGTTAAATATTTATAAAAAATGCCCAGCTGAAGCTTTATTACCTAATAAATTTATTTGGAACACTGCCAGTATTTGTCCATATTAATCTAGTGCCACTAGCATCAAAACCACTTGTCATAATTAAAGTGTCAGGAGATGAAGGTGTTTGTGAAATATTTGCATTTGCGGTAACTGTTACAGCAACTATACCAGCAGTCGCAGGTCCAGCATTTACAGTGCCTGCAATCGTAAGAGGTGTTGTCTCTCCTGTATTTGATGGCTGAGGAATAGCAGCTAGACCATAATCAGCTAAGTCAATATTAGCAGGACCTCCAGCACCAATAGTGGCACATCTGTCGCCCATGCTAGCGTTATCTTGTAAGCAATTAGAAATAGATGTTCGCACTGGTGAAAGCTCCAATACAATGCCTGCCCATTTAGCTTTGGTAATATAATCCTGATAAGCAGGAAGTGCAATAGATGCGAGGATGCCAATAATGGCCACAACTATCATCAATTCGATAAGTGTGAAGCCTTTTTGGATTTGCTTATTCATTAGTTAGTTTCCTTATAGTTCTATTAAATTCACTTACAAAAAAGCCCAGCAGGGCTGGGCTTTTTTGTTTTGTTATAAAGTTATTTTATTTAACAAACTTATTTGGAACAGTGCCAGCATTTGTCCATACCAATCTAGTACCACTAGCATCAAGACCACTTGTCATGATTAAAGTGTCAGGAGTTGAAGGCGTTTGCGAAATATTTGCATTTGCAGTAATTGTTACCGCAACTATACCAGCAGTCGCAGGTCCAGCATTTACAGTGCCTGCAATCGTAAGAGGTGTTGACTCACCAGTATTTGCTGGCTGAGGGATAGCAGCAAGACCGTAGTCAGCTAAGTCAATATTTGCAGGGCCACCAGCACCAATAGTGGCACATCTGTCGCCCATATTAGCATTGTCTTGTAAGCACTGTCCAATTGCTTGCTTAACAGGTGTAGATTCTGCTAAAACTCCAGCCCATTTAGCTTTTGTAATGTAATCCTGATAAGCAGGAAGTGCGATAGATGCTAAGATACCGATAATCGCTACAACGATCATTAATTCGATTAGTGTAAAACCTTTTTGTAGTTGCTTTTTCATTTTAAATCTCCAAAGATTATTTTTATGATTAATTAAATTGTTACTGCTTTGCTTTTTTTAGTTAGCACAATCATTATATTAAAATTGTTATTAACAAAAACTTAACAGCGTGAACAATGTGTTCGCTGGTATTAAAGCAGATGGCGTGCCAACTTTTTATAAAAACTCATAAGATGTTGATAATTATAACTTTACTTGTTTCACATTGGTTTTTATTATCATTTCAAAACATTTTTTGTCAGCCTAAAAATGTCACTTTATGACTTTCTTAAGAGTAAAACTGACAGCTAATGTCAGGTTTTATACCGTTTATCTTTAGTTTTGCTATGATACGCTCCGCATTTATCTAATTAGGAGGAGATAATGGAAATTACAACAACGATATTACTATGGGCATTCGGTCTGGCAGTGATTTTAGGCATATTCGCTAATAAAACAAACTTTTGTACCATGGGTGCAGTATCTGATTTAGTCAATATAGGCGATACAGGGCGTATGCGCGCTTGGGTCTTCGCTATGGGCTTGGCTATCTTGGGTGTAATGGGTATGTCGATTATGGGTTTAACAGACACATCATTAATTGCGAGTAACGACACAGCAAACCCACCTTACTTAACAGCTAACTTTGCATGGCCACGAAATATCTTAGGGGGTATTTTATTTGGTATTGGCATGACGTTTGGTTCTGGTTGCGGAAACAAAACACTTGTTCGTTTAGGCGCGGGAAATATTAAGTCATTGTTTGTGTTGCTCGCGATAGGCGTTATGGCTTATCTAATGATATTTACTAACTTTAGCTACACCGCCTTTCTTTCATGGATGGAGCCAGCATTTGTTGACCTTTCTGCAATGGGTGTAGAAAACCAAGGTTTAGGTAGCGTGATTGCTTACGCCGCTGGTAGTGACCCTCAAACAACAACAACAATAGTTGCAGCAGTATTAGGGAGCTTATTGGTTTTATGGGCATTCTTATCCTCTGATTTTAGAGGTAACTTTGATAATGTATTGGGCGGCTTCGTTGTTGCCGCTGTCGTGATTGCGGCATGGTGGGTAACAACAGGTGAGTTAGGGCAAAACCTATTAGAAGAAGCAGAGATGATGGATGAAAGACCCTTTGCAATTGGTGCTCAATCTTTTACTTTCGTACAGCCATCAGGTCATTTATTACGCTGGATAGAATTAGGTTTTGATAAAAGCATGCTGACTTTTTCTTTGGTAGCAGGGTTTGGTGTAGTTGCAGGTTCTTTTATATACTCAGTGCTATTTAGAAAGTTTAGAATAGAGTGGTTTGCAAGCTGGAAAGACTTCTTTACGCATATCATCGGCGGATTATTAATGGGTATCGGTGGCGTACTCGCAATGGGTTGTACCATCGGCCAAGCTGTTACAGGTGCATCAACCTTGGCGATGGGTTCTTTCATCACATTCTTCGCTATAGTCTTCGGTAGCGCACTGACCATGAAAATCCAATATTATCAAATGGTCTATGAAGAAGAAGCAAGCTTTGCAAAGGCATTAGTAGCCAGTCTTGCAGACATGAAGCTACTACCAAATGGAATGAGAAAATTAGATAAGGTTTAATTTCAAAAAACCTAATAAAACCGCTTGAATGGGAATAGCGGTAGTGTATACTACCGCCTCTCTTGATTGAGAGCAGTTTTAAAACTACTCCCAATAAGCAGAAAAGGGCCGTTAGCTCAGCCGGTAGAGCAGTTGACTTTTAATCAATTGGTCGAGCGTTCGAATCGCTCACGGCCCACCATATTTTTCAAAGGCTTAGCTCACGCTAAGCCTTTTTCATTTTAGGTCTTGTGCCATTTTTGTGCCAAAAGTTTTTAGAGT
>Ga0256839_1001658_pt1 | contig 26536 bp, 21 predicted proteins | sample 354166metaG_FD_185968 | JGI IMG/M metagenome (GOLD analysis project Ga0256839, IMG submission 185968) | Hydrothermal vent microbial communities from Mid Atlantic Ridge, Atlantic Ocean - 354-166 | ecosystem: Environmental > Aquatic > Marine > Hydrothermal vents | place: Atlantic Ocean: Mid... | reverse complement strand
AAAAAGACTTTACCGCCCTCTACTTTGGTTTCATAAGTATTTGTACAGCCTTCATCTGCCCCTAAAGCTTCACCAGAAACCAAGCTTATTTTCCAGTTGTGTAGTGGGCAGGTGACTGAATCACCATGCATAATGCCTTGTGATAACGGGCCTTTTTTATGCGGGCATTCATCTTTTATAGCGAATACGTTGTCGTCTTTGCCTCTAAAAATGGCGATATTAGAGGTGCTTGTCTCCACAACGCGCGAGCCTAAAACAGGGATTGAATCTAGGGTTGTAATTTCTTGCCAGTTACTCATTGTTTAATCCTCTACGCTTCAACAGCTATTTTAATATTTTTAAATTGATGCTCATCCGCACCATCCGCATGTTTTTTCCACGGGTCTATTTGTGCAGGTTTTTGTGATAATAAGAAACGCTCATGGAGTACTTTGCGATTTTCAGGGTCATCTAAAATTGCTTCTTTAATTTTATCTAATCCAACACGTTCTATCCAAGGTGCAGTTCGCTCTAAATAATGTGCATCTTCGCGGTAGAACTGTGCAAATGCACCAGCAAACTCGAGTACCTCCTCTTCGGTATCAACTTTCGTTAAGTAATCAGTAACGCGTACTTTGATACCACCGTTGCCGCCGACATGAAGTTCGTATCCTGACTCTACACATACTACGCCAAAGTCTTTAATAGTTGCTTCAGCGCAGTTACGTGGGCAACCAGAAACAGCTAATTTGTACTTATGCGGCATCCAAGAACCCCAGGTGAGTTCTTCTAACTTTATGCCTAAGCCGGTTGAATCTTGTGTACCCATTCGACACCAGCTATCACCGACACAGGTTTTACAAGTTCGCATGGCTTTACCGTAAGCATGGCCAGATACGAAACCAGCTTCGGATAAATCTTTCCACATGGCAGGTAAGTCTTCTTTTTGAATGCCGAACATATCTATACGTTGACCACCGGTAACTTTCATTTCGGGAACGTTAAATTTATCTGCAACATCAGCAATCGCGCGTAAATCTTTCGGCGTACACATGCCACCAAACATACGTGGTACGACGGAATAAGAGCCATCTTTTTGAATGTTTCCGTGGGCGCGCTCATTAATGAAACGTGATTCTGGGTCGTTGTACTCTGGGTATTCACAGAGTAAATAATAGTTGGTGGCCTGACGACAAACTGCACAACCATCTTCGGTTTTCCAGCCCAATGTTTCACGCACTTCGACATGATTCTTTAAGGTGTGTTTGCGAATGCCAGCGCGGACTTCATCATGGGTTAATTCAGTACATCCACAGAGCGGCTTTTTGCTGGGAGCTGATGAATAATCACCACCTAATGTATGTGCCAGTAAAGACTCTACTAGACCGGTACAAGAACCACATGAGGCTGATGCTTTCGTATGTGCACGAACATCATCTAAGGTAAATAATTTTTTCTCTACAATAGTATCAACAATTTCACATTTTGTGACGCCATTACAACCACAAATTTCAGCATCATCCGCCATTGCCGCAACACGAGTTTCATCGCCATGACCGGCATCACCTAAATGCGCTTGACCAAATAAAATGGTGCTGCGGAAGTCGGTAATTTTAGTCTCATCCTTCATCATCTGGAAGTACCAAGTACCGTCAATGGTATCACCGTAAAGACATGCACCAACGATAACATCATCACGCACGACTAACTTTTTATAAGTACCAGATGATGCATCGTGGAATAATAATTCGTCGGTGTCATCATCACCGTGGAAGTCACCGGCTGAGAACAAGTCAATACCTGTGACTTTTAACATGGTAGATGTGACCGTACCTTCATAGCGTGCGTAGCCAAGTTCAGCTAAGTGGTTAGCAGCAACTTTTGCTTGCTCAAACAAGGGTGCAACTAAACCATAAGTCGCACCACGATGTTGCACACATTCGCCGACTGAGTAAATATTAGGGTCAAATGTTTGCATCGTGTCACTGACTACAATGCCACGCTCACAATGCAAACCTGCCGATTGCGCGAGTTCAAAATTAGGCTTGATGCCGACTGCCATAACCAACAAATCTGCATCAACTTTAGTGCCATCAGTAAACTTTAAACCGGTAACACGATCATCACCTAAGATTTCTTCGGTTTGATGATCCATTAGGAAGGTCATGCCTTTTTCTTCTAATGATGCTTGCAACATTTTAGCGGCTGGTGAATCAAGTTGGCGTTCCATCAAAGTATCCATGATATGCACAACAGTCACATCCATACCCTGTTTCATCAAGCCATTAGCAGCTTCAAGGCCTAGTAAGCCTCCGCCGATAACCACGGCTTTTTTGTAATGCTCTGCCGCTTCAACCATTGTGTCGACATCTTTTACATCACGAAAACCAATCACGCCATACTTATCTGCACCAGGCAAAGGCAACATGAATGAGGTTGAGCCGGTGGCAATTAATAATTTATCGTAAGGAACAACCGTACCATCCTCTGCGGTGACTTCCTTTTTAGTACGGTGAATTTCAGTAACCTTTTTACCTTTTTCAAAGGTGACGTTATTATCTTTATACCAATCATCATCGTTGAGCATAACCTCTTCTAAGGTTTTTTCATTAGCTAAAACAGGGGAAAGCATAATGCGGTTGTAGTTGCCGTAGGGCTCATCACCAAAAACGGTAATATTATATTTTTCTGGCTCTAATTTGAGTAACTCTTCAATGGTACGCATCCCTGCCATACCATTGCCGATTAGAACGAGATTTTGTTTGGGTTGAGAATCTTGGCTCATACTGACTTCCTAAATTAATTGTATAATTTTCTTAAACAAGTAGAAGCAATTTCTGTGCCAATTGTATCTCTCCGTGTTTAGGACTATATAATAATGAAGCCGTTACACTATAATAAATGATTACTTAGGCTCTCACACGGAACGTTCCTTTTTGGTGCGTTCAATTTAGAATGCACTAATATAAGTGCATTCTATTGATTTCTAATCAGAGAAAATAGTAACGTTTAATTATCATCGTTCAATTAATGCCTTAACATAGTTGGCACACTACTTGCATTTTTTCTAGTACGTAAAACAGTAACGAAATAAAAAGGGACTTTTATGGCATCTCCATCAGGCGTTGAAAAACTAAATCTTTTCAATTTTGGCAAGGCCAATATCAGAACCTTACATATTACGTGGTTTGCCTTTTTTATGACGTTTTTGGTATGGCTCAGTCTTGGGCCGATGATGCCTTTTATTCAAGAGGCGTTATCGTTAACAGACCAACAAGCTAAAGTGTTACTGATCTTAAATGTTGCGATGACAATCCCTTCACGCATTATTGTTGGTATGTTGGTGGATAAGTTTGGTCCGCGCATCATGTTTAGCTCAATTTTGATTTTGGGTGGCTTTATCAGCATCGCATTTGCATGGGCAGATAGTTACCAAAGCCTTGCCATAATGCGTTTTTTGTCGGGCTTTATTGGTGCTGGCTTTGTGGTTGGCATACGTATGATTGGCGAATGGTTTCCGGCTAAACAAACAGGTTTGGCTCAGGGAATATACGGCGGTTGGGGTAATTTTGGCTCAGCTGGTGCAGCAGTTACTTTGCCATTTATCGCAGCGAATATGGGTGGTATGGACGGTTGGCGTTATGCGATTACCTTTGCCAGTATAGCGGCGATTGCTTATGGTATTTTTTATTACACCGTGGCACGTAATACACCGCAAGGATCTACCTATTTCAAACCTGCCAAAACAGGTGCTATGGAGGTCACTAGCGGTTTTGATTTAGTGCTTTATATGCTGATGAATATTCCATTATTTTTGGCTCTGGGACTACTCACGTGGAAACTCTCACCCACCAATATGGGTTTAATTGATTTATTTACTTCCGTCATTATTTATAGCGTTTTATTATTAATCTATGCCGTGCAGGTGTGGAAAATTTGGCATGTAAATGCGCACGTTTTAAAAGAGCCTGTGCCTGCCATGCAGCGCTATAAATTTAAACAGGTAGCGATTTTAGATTTTGCTTACTTTGTGACTTTTGGTACAGAGTTAGCAGTAGTATCTATGTTAGCGATGTTCTATGTTGAGTGGTTTGATATACCCAAAGTCACTGCTGCGTTGTTAGCAGGTGTTTATCCCTTTATAAATTTATTTGCGCGTCCGGGAGGAGGTTGGATTAGTGATATTATCGGACGAAAGCGGACTTTAATTATTGCTTTTGCGGGTATTACCGCTAGTTTTCTTTTGCTCGGTATGGTCGATAAAAGCTGGCCGATAGGGATGGTGGTTGGTATGACCATTATGGGTGGAATTTTTTCTAAAGGTGGTTCAGGTGCAGTTTATGCGATGGTGCCTTTAATTCAACGCCGAATGACAGGTCAAATAGCAGGTATGGCAGGGGCATTTGGTAACGTCGGCGCAGTGCTATTTTTAACGGTAAATTCAATAATCAGCTACGATCAATTCTTCTTATTTATAGGTGTTGTTTCAAGCGTGGTATTCTTATTAATTTTAGTTTTCCTAGAAGAACCTAAAGGACAAATTGCTGAGACTTTACCTGATGGTACTGTACAGATGATTGATGTTAAGTAGTATTAAAATATTTTATATTCTTGATGAATGATATGGTTAATAAAAGTACGCTAAGCTTTGTTTACATTTAGAATAATGGATTATTAGGATAGAAGGTAGAAAAACTTTGATGAACAGTTAATACCAACCACTGCACATGTGGTATCTTTATCTATATATTAAAAATAAATAACTTTTGTGCAATGTGATTATGACTGAAATCCATATACAATGACTTGCTCCGCTATTCAATATTTTACCTAGGCTTAAATAATTTGGCTAATAACCAAAACATTCTCGACCTTACGTCACTGAGTGAAGGTGATTGCGTGCTGATTAATAAGCAAGTAGAAAAGGTCTTAACAAGTAGCTATTTTAAGAATACGGTACAACAAAAAAAGTTTCTTCAATTTATCATTGATAAAGCATTGTTAGGAGAAAGTGAGCAGCTTAAGCAATATACAATTGCCGTAGAAGGCTTAGGTTACGCAGAAACCTTTGACTCTGACACTAACCCTGCCATTCGCATTAATGCAGGTCGCATACGCAAAAAACTAGAAGACTATTATCAAAAAGAAGGACTTACTGATTCACTTTGTATCTCATTACCTAAAGGACATTACACGCCTTCTTTTTCAAAAAATTTAATTCCTCAGAAAGAGTTGGTTAGTGAAAGTTATTCTCTAGCGCCTAAGCTTGCTGTGATGTGTTTTTCAGATAAAACACAAAATGATGAGAGTAATCGTTTGGTTTTTCATATAACAGATACCTTAGCTAAAGAACTCAGCCGTTTTATTTTGGCTAGAATTGTTATTTCAATTCCTCATGGTGATAAAACAGATACATTATTTGCAACATCAGAAATTAGGGAACGCTTTAAAGCAGACTACATGCTTATTTTTTGTGTTCAGCAACTACCCAAAGATGAGTACTTGTTACTCTGTCGAATTATTGAGGTGGAATCAAAAGAAGTTATTTGGTCGGAGACTTATGATATTGATAGTGAAGTTCCTTTTCATAAGCAACAAACAGTTATTGGTAGTATTACGGCTGCCGCCAGTGATATACAACAAGGTATTTTATACCAGCACTGGGTAAAAAAGCTGATGCAAGATGAGTCTTCGATACCTGAGCGCTTTAAAGCACTTGTTTATTACAGAAAATATATTGATAACTTAAGTGTTGCGGCTTTACAAAAAAGTGTCGATGTATGCTTAAGTTTCCTTGAAAACAACCCTAGTGATGTAATTAGTAATATCATCTTGGCAGACCTTTGTCGGCGTAACTATGTTTATACTTTTACAGGCCCTGAAATATCTTTAGAATTAGGTAGAACGTGTGCATTAAGAGCCATTACTTCAAAGCCAGATAGCCATGAAGCTCACTACGCGTTAGGACAAATACTGTTTTGCTTAGGTGAAAATGTACACGCCTTAAATGAATTTAAAATCACCCGGGACCTTTGTCAGTACCATGCGTATATTGAGTTTGGTGTTGGTTTTCATCTGTTTATGATGGGCGAACGTGAACAAGGTATGGAGCTAATCAATAAGGTATTGGCGCTTTCTTCAAATTACCCCAGTTGGTTTAATGTGGTACCTTTTTGTGATGCCTACCTAAAGGGTGATTACGAGAAAGCACTAGATATTGCACTAATTATCGACGCACCAATATTATTTAGCGGTGCAATGGTGCGTTGCATGACTTATGTAAAGTTGGATAAGATTGAAAAAGCAAAAATAGAGTTGCAAAAAGCATTGGTGAACATGCCTGATTTATTAGAAAAAGGTGAAGAGCGCTTAATTCGATATTTTGGCTCAGAAGAAATGGCGCAAGAATTTTGGCAGGGTATAGTTGTTGCCAATGAAAGTTAGTCAGAACTAGATTATTCCTCTTCTGCCAACAATGCCCCACTAAATTCATAAGCATCAAACTCTTGTAAATCATCAATAGATTCACCGACACCGATATAACGAACGGGTATCCCTGTCTGCTCTGCAATAGCGAATAAAATACCACCTTTAGCGGTACCGTCTAACTTCGTTACGGTAATACCTGTCAGCCCAAGCGCACTATTAAACTCTTTTGCTTGTGCCAAGGCATTTTGTCCAATACTTGCATCCACAATTAACATGACTTCATGTGGAGCATTGGCATCTATTTTTTGCATTACGCGTTTAACTTTTTTAAGCTCTTCCATTAAATTGGCTTGAGTATGTAATCGTCCTGCGGTATCCGCTAAGAGAATATCAATATTTTTTGCCTTTGCAGATGCCATCGCATCATAGATAACAGAAGCACTATCAGACCCCGTACCTTGCGCTACGACTGGAATATTATTGCGCTCGCCCCATACCTCTAGCTGTTCAACAGCCGCTGCACGGAAGGTATCACCTGCCGCAAGCATGACTGATAAACCGTCGTTTTGAAATTGCTTAGCAAGTTTTCCAATGGTGGTGGTTTTACCTGCACCATTAATGCCGACCATTAAAATAACTGTGGGTGATTGGGTTTCATCGATAATTAATGGTTTGGCAATGGGGCGCAAAATTTTTGTCATTTCAACGTACATGGCTTTCATCATGGCAGTTGAGTCATTTAATTCATCACGAGCAGCACGTTTAGTGAGGTCGTTGATAATTCGTTGAGTTGCTTCAATGCCGACATCTGCCATTAACAGACGTGTTTCAAGCTCTTCAAGAATATCTTCATCAATTTTCTTTTTGCCTAAAACTAATGAGCCCATGCCTTCCGTTAAGGCGCTACCAGTTTTAGATAGACCTGAGCGAAGACGACTGAAGAGACCATCCTTTTTTTGTTCGGGTAGTGGCGCAGGCTCAACTTGTTCTTGTTCAATCTTTTGAGTAGATGCTACTCCTCTCTCATCGATCTCTGGCTCTATTGTGTTTTTTTCTACAAACTCTGTTGAAACTTCTGCGGCATCTTGATGTTCTAAGTCATCAGAAATAATAGACTGCACCTGTGGGGCATCAAAAAGAGACTCTTCAATGGTATCTTGAGGACTTTCCTCGAGAAGTTCAGAGGTAATATCATCTACGCTTGGTTCAGAAGCGGAATCTATAGAAGAATCAGTTGTAGGTTTTTTTTTCTTAAATAAACGAAACATCAGTTATAATTCAATTTTGGAAGTTTAATAAAAAGTTATGAATACTAGTTTATCACCTGTTGTACAGGCTCGGGGTTCTTTTTTAAGTGTAGGTAAAATTTTACTCAGCTTATCGTTATTTTGCACAATGAGCAGTAGCTTTGGAGAAGAAAAGAAAAATAATGTGCATGAAGCCGTTTTAAAAAATGGCATGAAAATTTTAGTCAAACAAGACAAACGAGCCCCCGTTGCGGTGATTCAAGTCTGGTATAAAATTGGCACAAGCTACGAGCATGAAGGTATCACTGGCTTATCCCATGCTTTAGAGCATATGATGTTTAAAGGCACAAAAAAACATAAGTCAGGAGAGTTTGAAAAGTTAGTTTCTGCCATTGGTGCAAGAAACAATGCGTTCACCTCACAAGATTACACCGCATATTATGAAGTGCTCGCCAGTGACAAGCTAGAAGCAGCAATGGAAATTGAAGCTGATCGCATGCGTAACTTAGTCTTCGACCCTGAAGAATTCAAAAAAGAAATTGAAGTGGTTAAGGAAGAGCGCCGCTGGCGTACTGATGATAAACCCAGCTCATTAACGCGTGAACAATTCAACGCTGTCGCTTTTTTAAATAGCCCTTATCGAGCGCCTGTGATTGGCTGGATGGTTGATTTGGAAGGTATGAAAGTTGATGATGCTTACGCTTGGTATAAAAAATGGTATACACCTAACAATGCCACATTAGTTGTTGTTGGCGATGTAGAGCCTGATAACGTCATTGCAATGGCTAAGAAATATTTTTCTGGATACGAGTCAAATCCACTTCCTGAAGTAAAACTACGCACTGAAGTTGAGCAAAAAGGTATCCGTAATATTACTTTAAAGCTACCCGCAAAATTAGCCAACTTACGTATGGGTTTTAAAACCCCTGCCATGATTACCGCTAAACAAGGCAAAGTACCAAAGTGGGAACCTTATGCCTTAGAAGTACTTGCCAATATTTTAGATGGCGGGAGTAGCGCACGTTTTGCAAAAAACTTAGTACGTGGTAAAGCGATTGCAGCAGGTGCAGGTGCAGGCTATTACGGCTATGGGCGTTTGCCAAACTTGCTGGTGATAACGGGTACACCCGCAAAAGATGTTGAAACTAGCGTGCTTAAAAAAGCACTGTTAGATGAAATCAATGTACTTAAAAAAGAACTGGTCAGTGAGGCAGAATTAAAACGTGTAAAAGCTCAAGTTGTCTCCAGTGAGGTTTTTGAACGTGACTCTATTCAACATATAGCAACTTTACTAGGCTCATTAGAGTCGGTAGGTTTAGGCCATAAATACATGGATGAATATGTGCCAGGGGTACTCGCAGTAACTGCAGAGCAAATTCAGCAAGTGGCTAAAAAATATTTGATTGAAGAACACTTAACCGTTGCAGAGTTAATTCCTCAGTCGCTTGAGAATAAAAAGAACAATGAAAATAACAAAAAGGAGTCTAAGTAATGAGCCAGCAACTAAAGGTTTGGATAGTAGGGTTTGTTTTATTCTTGAGCACAGTTGTGTCTGCTACACCAAAAATAGAAAACTGGACAACGGAAGCTGGTTTACGCATTTATTATGTACATGTGCCTGAACTACCCATGTTAGATGCTCGTCTCACCTTTGCTGCAGGAAGCGCCTACGATAAAGATAAAGCAGGTATTTCTGGTATGGTTACAAGCATGTTAGATAAAGGTGCGGCTGGCTTAAATGCGGATCAAATTGCCGATGCGTTTGAATCTGTTGGTGCAAATTTTTCTACCGGATCAGCGCGTGATATGGCTTGGATTAATTTACGTACACTCACTCTAGATGAGCAAATGAAGCCGGCATTAACGATGTGGAAAAAGCTTATCGAAAAGCCAGACTTCCCCGAAAACGACTTTGAACGATTAAAAAAACAAGCGTTAGTTGGTTTGCAAGCGGAAAAGCAAAACCCAGCTTCGATAGCGGATAAAGCTTTTTATAAAAACTTATACGGTGATCACCCATACGCTAGCCCTCAAAACGGTACTGAAGAAACAATCAGCGCGATGACAACTGCTGATCTAAGTGCTTTTTATAAACAGTATTTTGTTAATAAAAATGGCCAACTTGCTTTAGTAGGCGCGATTAGCAAAAAACAAGCTGAAGACATTGCCGATACTATTTCCCAAGCAATACTTGGTGGTGATCGAGGTGTCGGTGAGGCTGCTCCTAAAGTTCCCGCTGTAAAGCCGCTTGAAAAAGCAAAAATAGTGCGTATCCCTTTTCCTTCCACTCAAGCGCATATTACCATCGGACAACCCGGTGATAAACGAGGTGACAAGGATTATTTTTCACTTTATTTAGGTAATCATGTGCTTGGTGGAAGTGGCTTCACTTCACGACTAATGAAAGAGGTACGTGTTAAACGGGGTCTTTCATACAGTGTTTATAGTTACTTTATCCCAATGCAAGAAAATGGCCCGTTTATGTTAGGCCTGCAAACCAAACTATCACAAACGGATGAAGCGATTAAAGTTGCACGTGATGAGTTAGCTAAGTTTCAAAAAGACGGCCCTACAGAAGAAGAGATTACTGCCTCAAAATTGAATATTACAGGCGGCTTTCCGTTAAGGACCGCCAGTAATAGCGACATTATTGGCTACCTCGCTATGATTGGCTTTTATGGTCTGCCATTAGATTACTTAGATACTTTTACAGAAACCGTTAATAAAATCACACGTGATGAAATTAAAGATGCTTACAAACGCAGATTAGACCCTAACAAAATGTTAACCGTAATTGTAGGCGGTAAAGGAACTAGCGGTGACGCAGCTGCAGGAAAAGTAAAAAGTGTTGATAAAGCAGAAGCTAAAGATGGCACGAAAGAAACCGCAAAAGAAAAGTAAACAAAGCAATACCCTACGCATCATAGGGGGGAATTGGCGAAGCCGAAAGCTTAAAATTGTTGATGCTGAGGGTATGCGCCCAACCCCAGACCGAGTGCGAGAAACACTTTTTAACTGGTTACAAAATGATATTTATGGAGCACGCTGTCTTGATCTATTTGCAGGCAGTGGCGCGCTTGGGTTGGAGGCGTTGTCTCGTGGTGCGGGTGAAGTTGTTTTTATTGAAAAAAATAAAGCCGTTGCTAATCAATTAACGCAGAATTTAGCAGTATTAAACTCAACAGCCAACGTCATCCAAAATAACGCCTTAGACTATCTAGCATCGCAATCGAATACACCGTTCGATATCATATTTTTAGACCCACCGTATAGAAAAGATCTGCTCACTTCTTCTTTATCCTTATTAAAAGATAACAGCTTAGTTAAACCCCAAACATTAATTTATTTAGAACATGAATCAGAACAGGCCTATGACTGGGGTAAGTGGGGAATGCTCGCTGTTAAAGAGCTTAGCGCAGGGCAAGTAAAAAGCCACTTACTCAGAATGATATAAACTAAAGTCTAATAAAAAGCTCGAATCAGTGTCAACACGCCCATAACAACAACCATTAAGCCAGCCACTTTTCTGACTATAGGATTTTTAATCCAGCGCCCTAATTGAGCAGCTAACACACCCATTAGCAATAAGTTTGGCAAAGTACCCAAACCAAATGCCAGCATAATTAAGCCACCTTCAATGGCGCCGCCTGCAGATAAGGTCCAGATTAAAGCGGTATAAACCAATCCACAAGGAAGCCAGCCCCATAAAAAGCCTAAAGGAACTGCTTGGCCAAAGTTCTGCACGGGAATAAAGCGTTTAGTAAGAGGTTGAATTCTTTTCCATAAACCCGTACCGACAGATTCAAGCTTATTAAAACTACTCCAAAGTCCTGCTAAATAAAAGCCTAAAGCAATCATAAAGATAGAGGCGACAATAGAAAGCACTTGTTTAGTATTTTGAATACCGGTTAGGTCAACAAGGGTTGCACCAAAAAAGCCAACGATAGTACCGGCCACTACATAGCCCAGAATTCGACCAAGGTTATAGCCAAGTAATATAGGGAGTTGAGATTTTTTTTGCTGTTGCGGGCTACTTAAACTAAGTGCCCCAACTATACCCCCACACATACCAAAACAATGTACGCCGCCTAATATGCCGGTAATAAAAGCAACGAGGTATTGGGAGTGGATTAACCAATCAGGCATTTAATATTAATTGTAATTTACGAGAGCATCATGGATAAGAATGTGAAGCTACGATTTAATTAAGCGTTTGGCGAGGTAGATAATGCCCAGCATCAAAATTCACAAACATATCATCAATCATAGGGTTTTCGATTTCTTGTTTTGATGAGTCAGTATAAATATTTTGTTCAGACACATAAGCCATCGCACCTTCCTCATCAATTAAAATATGATACCAAGGTGCAGTTTTAGAAGGTTCATTAGTGGTATTTTGGTCATACCAATCATCAGATCCTTGAAAGTCAGCATCAACATCGACAATTACACCACGAAAATTATGAACCCGATGAACCACAATATCACCTAGGTTGAAGCTCGCAAACGTTGTATCTGTTGTTGATGTCATAATTACCCCACTAATGTAAATTCTTAATTAAAATATATGGCTAATTTATTCAGTTTCAATACTTTTAGCACTTTTAACTAGCTGTTTAATAACTAGCAAGCGGCGATTGTACAACTCTTCTGATATTTTTTTATTTTCAAAGCCGTCTGCGATTATATCACGAGCACTCACAGCTGCGGTTTTGTTTCTGACTAATGAAAAGAAAGGCGCTTGTTTGTAGTCGTAGGTTTCATAGCCAGGCCTGCCGTGGCTGTCTGCAATACATGCTAGCAAAAATTGTTCGAAACGCTCAGGTTTACGAAAAGCATCAGTTTTATTTAACACTTTCAGCAAGGTTTTAGGCTTTACTTCAAACGCACGGTGAGCATGGGTATGAAAGCGAGCGGTGATTTCTGCTAATTGGCGAAAGTCATTGGGTATTTTATAGCGTTTACATAGTTCTTTAACTAAATGATAACCACGCTCTTCATGATCATAATGATGCGGCAATATTTTCTTCGGTGTAGTACCTTTACCTAAATCATGCGTCAAAGCAGCAAAGCGCACCACAGGGTCATCACTTAAGATGCAAGCTTGTTGTAATACCAGCATTGTGTGAACACCGGTATCAATTTCTGGGTGATGCTCTACCGGTTGAGGAACCCCAAAAAGGCGATCAATTTCAGGAAATAGAATTTTAAGCGCTCCACATTCGCGTAATACTTCAATAAATATCTCAGGTGAAGGCTCACAAAGCGCACGCGACATTTCTTGCCAAACGCGCTCTGCCACTAGAGCATCAACCTCACCATCCTCCACCATCTGGCGCATTAAGGTCATAGTTTCAGGCGCAACTTTAAACCCTAAGTTAGCAAAACGGGAGGCAAAGCGCGCAATGCGTAGAATACGTACAGGGTCTTCGGCAAAGGCCGGAGATACATGGCGCAGTAAGCGTTTTTCCAAGTCGGATTTGCCACCGACAAAATCAATCACCTTACCATCATCATCTTCTGCCAAGGCATTGATGGTTAAGTCTCTACGCTGTACATCTTCTTCAAGCGTTACCGTAATATCAGTATCAAATTGAAACCCGTGATAGCCAGCAGAGGTTTTTCGCTCGGTTCGCGCCAGTGCATACTCTTCTTTTGTTTTAGGGTGCAAAAATACAGGGAAATCTTTACCGACGGAGCTATAACCAAGCGCCGTCATTTCATCAGGGCTTGCACCTGTTACCACCCAATCACGATCTTTAATAGTAAGACCTAAAAGTTTATCGCGAACTGCACCGCCGACTAAGTAAGTTTTCATTAGTTTATTATATCTTAAATTTAAGAAATTATTTTAGTCAAAATAAATCAGGGTCGTAAACAAGTATTTAATGAAACGCTTATAAAGCACTGATAACACTATTTTAATTGACACTCTCTTAAGCATGGGAGTATATTATCATGGTAATAAATTCACTGAATTTCTGAAGAAAGTAATTGAAAGAGATCTTTGCACGACTCGGATGACGAGTATAAATGTCTCAAAAAAACTTTCTACGAATCAATAAATCAAAGAAAGTTTAACCAAGGAGTAGAAAATGGCGCATATCGTTGTATTAGGAGCAGGAACAGGTGGCATGCCAGCCGCTTATGAATTAAAAGGTGAACTCGGCGGAAGCCATGAAATTACCTTAATCAATGAGCGTGATTATTTCCAATTCACCCCGTCTAACCCTTGGGTTGGCGTTGGTTGGAGAAGCCGTAGCGACATCACCTTCTCAATTGAAAAATACGTGACTAAAAAAGGTATTAAGTTTGTCCAAGGCCGTGTTGATAATATCGATGCAGCAAATAACAAATTAACCATGGATGGCGGCGATACGATTGATTATGACTACATGATCATCGCAACAGGTCCAAAACTATTCTTTGATGAAGTTGAAGGTGCAGGGCCACACGGCGGGCATACTCATTCTGTATGTACGGTTGACCATGCGGAAATGTTTTATGAGGATTACAAAAAGCAACTTGAAAAAGGTAGCGGCCATATCATTGTAGGCGCGATGCCGTTTGCAAGTTGTTTCGGCCCTGCTTATGAGTTCGCATTAATTGTTGATACTGACCTTAGAAAACGCAAAATGCGTGATAAGTTTGATATCACAATTGTAACTTCTGAGCCTTATGTAGGGCACCTAGGTCTTGGCGGTGTGGGTGATTCAAAAGGTATGCTTGAGTCTGAGCTACGTAATCGTCACATTAAATGGATAGCGAATGCCAAAACAACTAAGGTTGAAGAAGGCAAAATGCACATTAGTGAGCTTGATGCTAAGGGTGAACTTTACCAAGAGCATTCCCTAGAGTTTGATATTGCGATGATGCTACCAGCATTCTTTGGTGTTGATGCAGTAGCTAGTGTTGAAGGTTTATGTAACCCACGTGGTTTTGTAATGATTGATGAATTCCACCGCAACCCAACCTATCAGAATATTTATTCTGCAGGTGTTTGTGTGGCAATTCCTCCTGTTGAAGCAACACCTGTTCCTACAGGCGCACCAAAAACAGGTTATATGATTGAGTCGATGGTAACATCTGCCGTACATAATATTGATGCGGCGATTCAAGGAAAAGAGCCACATGCAAAAGGCACATGGACAGCACTTTGTTTGGCCGATTTTGGTGATACAGGTGCGGCATTCTTGGCAATCCCTCAAATCCCACCACGTAATGTGGCTTGGTTTAAGAAAGGTAAGTGGGTTCACTTAGCAAAGATTGCATTTGAAAAATACTTTATCCGCAAGATGAAGAAGGGTAGCTCAGAACCATTTTACGAGAAGTCTATCCTTAAAATGATGGGTGTTTCACGTTTGAAATAAGCACATTTTAAATAGCGCTTTAAAACGCTACAATAAAGGAGGCCAATGGCCTCCTTTTTTAATGGAACAAATAAATGAAACTGCCAGCTAATATAAGTGATCAAGTCAAACTAGCCCTTCAAGAAGATATTGGTAGTGGTGATGTCACCGCACAGCTGATACCACAAAGCGCTACCTCCATTGCTAACGTCATTTGTCGTGATGATGCGATTCTATCTGGCGTAGCATGGTTTGAGGAAGTGTTTAAGCAAATTGATAATACGACCGAGATACTTTGGAATTTTAAAGATGGCGATAAAATACAAGCTGGCGCCACTCTGTGCACCATGTCAGGAAACTCCCGCGCCATTTTAAGTGGTGAACGAGCAGCCCTTAATTTTGTACAAACATTGTCTGCTACCGCGACGTTAACCCATACATTTGTGAAAAAAATAGCAGATACCAACGCTAATATTTTAGATACCCGTAAAACCATTCCAAATCTGCGTGATGCACAAAAATATGCAGTACTGTGTGGTGGTGGAAAAAATCATCGTATCGGTCTTTACGACATGATTTTAATTAAAGAAAATCATATCATGGCAGCAGGCTCCATCACTGAGGCGGTTAAGCAAGCCAAAATACTGCACCCATCTATTAAGGTAGAAGTCGAAACTGAAAATTTAGCAGAATTCAGAGAAGCCAGTAAAGCAGGGGCTGATATTATTATGCTAGATAACTTTGAGCTAGAAACCATGCGCAAAGCAGTTCAGGAGAATAATGGAAAAGTCATTTTAGAAGCTTCAGGTGGCGTTGACATTAATACGGTAAACGACATAGCGGAAACAGGTGTGGATTATATATCTATCGGAGAAATCACCAAGGATATAAAAGCAGTCGATTTATCAATGCGTTTTGAATTGACTTAACTCGACTCAGCAACGAACTAGCAATCAAAACCTTATCTCTAGTAACTAAATTAGCACATTCATTAGTATATGCTAATATAGTTTAAAACTTAACGTCGATCCTAACGTAAACCTAATATAGAAAACACACTATGAACGATAAAACAGACAACAATTCCGCTGATAACGCCTCTGAAAAAGAAACAGCACTCGCCTTTACCGAAGGCACTGAATCGAGAGATTTTTTAAAAGATCAGTTACAAAAAAAGCAAGATGAACTGCTCGCACTTAAAGCAGATTGTGATCCTGTGGTTCGTGCAAACTTGCAATTAGAAATTGCGAATATCATGTTGGATGCGGGTCAACCGGGTATGCCAGAGGCAGCATGGGGTTTGGCTAAAGAGTCATTTAAAATTTACTTAGAACAAGAAATGTTTGAAGATGCCGTGCACGCCTGTGATACCTTATATCAAACTGAGTTACCTGCATCTGTCGTTGCCCTAGGGCATGGCATGTGGTTATCAGTAACGTATCCAATCGATCCTGAATTAAGCATCATCATGATGAAAAACCTAATTGATGATACCCCTGCAAAATCAGATGGCGCAGCAGTAGCAGCGGTCACCGCACATTACATAGCAGACTTACGCCTTGAAGGTGAAAAGCGCGAAAGCATCATGTTTTTAACAAAGAACCTCATCACCACAGTTGCTGAAAGGCATAGCAATGTCAGCGACCAAGGACAACTCAACTTTTGGATGGATAAGTTAGAGTTAAACGACCCTGCACAATTCTTACCCAAGCTGTCACAAGTCATTGATGCCATCGTCGCAGGAGACTGGTGGTTTGACCGTGATGAACTACGCGAGAAATTACCTGTTAACTAAAAAATAACTATATTCGCCCATCATAGTGCTATATTTCGTTTTTAAACATTTATAGACGCTTATGACTTTCTCAAAATTTGGTAATAAATTCACGCGCCCTAATGGCATTACTCAATTAATGGATGATTTGGGTAAAGCGAATAGCAGTGATAACCCTGATATTGTCATGCTGGGTGGTGGAAATCCCGCGATTATCCCAGGATCAAATGCTGTATTTATCGAAGAGCTGCAACAGCTTATTAGCACCTCTGCAATAGATAAAATGGTTGGGCTTTATGATGGGCCTCAAGGGAATGATGAATTTCGTGACGCTTTAGCCACCATGCTAAATGACCATTATGCTTGGGGTTTAGATGCAGAAAATATTACATTGAGCAATGGTAGCCAAAGTAATTTCTTCGCCTTATTCAATTTATTTGCGGGTGAAATGGATGATGCTAGCCAACAAAAGATTCTTTTCCCGCTTGCGCCAGAATATGTGGGTTACGCTGATCAAGGTTTATCTGAAGATATGTTCGGTTCGATTAAGCCGTCGATTCAGTTATTAGAGAATAAACAATTTAAGTATGAAATTGATTTTTACGCTTTAAAAGAGAGCTTAGAATCGACACAAAAATTTGGCGCAATCTGCGTCTCAAGGCCAACCAACCCCACCGGTAATGTGATTACAGATGATGAACTGAATAAGCTAGATGCTTTGGCTCAGCAGTATAATATTCCGCTCATTATTGATAACGCCTACGGCCACCCCTTTCCAGGAGCCATTTATACAGATGCTACATTAACGTGGAATGATAATACGATCTTATGTATGTCACTTTCTAAACTGGGTTTACCGGGTTTAAGAACAGGTATTGTGATTGCTAATAAAAAGGTAATTTCAGCCATGGCTCGTATCAATGGCATTATGATTCTCGCGCCTAATAGTGTTGGCCCAGCACTGATAACACGGCTGATAAAAGATAAAGAATTATTGCCGCTTTGTAACGATGTTATTAAACCGTATTACCAACAAAAGGCGAAAACAGCGGTGGCTTTATTTGAGGAAATATTTGCAGACTTGCCGGTGTATTTGCACAAGCTAGAAGGTGCGTTCTTTATGTGGCTATGGTTTAAAGACATAGACGTAAATAGCGAGGCGTTATACAAAGCGCTTAAAAAGGAGAATGTTTTTGTCATCCCGGGGCATAACTTTTTTATTGGAATAGATGATAGCTGGCCTCACAAGCACGAGTGTATTCGAATTAACTATGCAAAAGATGAAGCAACTTTGAGAAAGGGTTTAGAGGTGATTAAACGGCTAGTAAGCGGACGCTGAAATTTGTTTATAATTGTGAGCCATCTTTGGGAGGTGTTAAGCTAAAGTGCTGCCATGCGTGACGTGTTGCCATTCTGCCACGCGGGGTGCGCATTAAAAAACCTTGCTGAATTAAAAACGGTTCGATCACATCTTCTATCGTTCCGCGCTCCTCACCAATGGCTGCTGCCACACTTTCAACGCCGACAGGGCCACCGTCAAATTTTTCCATAATGGCGAGCAATACGCGGCGATCCATATGATCAAAGCCTTGGTCATCGACATTCAACATATTTAAAGCGTTGTTGGCAATATCTTGGGTTATTTTTCCGTCCGCTTTTACTTGGGCGTAATCGCGTACTCGGCGCAACAAGCGGTTTGCTATACGGGGTGTTCCACGTGAGCGGCGTGCAACTTCTGTAGCGCCAAGGGCGTCAATTTCAACATCCAAAATCCCCGCTGCTCGGGTAACGATGTAAGTCAAATCTTCAACATTATAAAACTCAAGCCGCTGAACGATACCAAAACGATCACGTAGCGGTGAGGTTAACAACCCTGCACGTGTGGTCGCGCCAATTAAGGTGAACGGTGGTAAGTCGAGTTTAATAGAGCGAGCCGCAGGGCCTTCGCCAATCATAATATCTAACTGAAAATCTTCCATCGCTGGATAAAGAATTTCTTCGATAACAGGGCTGAGACGATGAATTTCGTCGATAAACAAAACATCATGTGGCTCTAAATTTGTTAATAAAGCCGCAAGGTCACCCGCCTTTTCAAGTACAGGACCAGAGGTTTGGCGTAAGTTTGCGCTTAGCTCATTAGCGATAATATGTGAAAGCGTGGTTTTACCTAATCCCGGAGGGCCAAAAATCAGCACATGATCAAGTGCATCACCCCGTGCTTTCGCCGCTGGAATAAAAATTTCCATTTGCTCACGCACCACCGGTTGGCCGATATAGTCCTTTAAAAACTTTGGGCGAATTTGTTCTTCTAATTCACTGGCGACTTCTTCTAAGCCCGCCACGGGTGAAATTAACCTGCCGTTATCATTTAAGTCAGTTAGATCGTCAAACGTACTCATGAAAGGCTGGCCTTAAGTGCATCACGGATGATTTCTTCTACGGATAAAGAGTCATTATTTTTTAAGGATGATGCCACCATTTTACTCGCTTTAGCAGGTTTATAACCCAGTGCTAAGAGCGCATCCACAGCCTCATTTTCAAGCTTTTGCGGACTTGATGTTGTTAACAAATCACCTGTTTCAGATCCCTCGCTCGGCTCTGGCAAACGGTCTCGCATTTCTATAATGAGTCGCTCTGCTGTTTTCTTACCAACCCCCGGCAATTTCGTTAGCCCGACAACATCGCCCGAATGAACCCGCTCTGCAAACTCATTGGCGGTCATGCCCGAGACAATCGCCAACGCCATTTTAGGCCCGACGCCATTAACCTTTAACAGCAAACGAAACAAGGCGCGTTCTTTTTCTGAGCTAAAAGCAAACAAGGTGTGTGCATCCTCACGCACGATTAAATGAGTGAATAAAATCACTTCATTGTTCACTTCTGGCAAGTCAATAAAGGTCGTCATTGATGCCAATAATTCATAACCCACACCCGCCACATCCAGCAACAAATCTGGGGCTTGTTTGTGCAGTACAGTACCGCGTAATCGTCCAATCATAATTTATCCATTTGCCGCTAAAGCATTTTTTAAACGGGCCTTTGTTGCCCCAACATGCGCATGACTTAATGCAATCGCAAGCCCATCAGCGGTATCTTCTTGAATTTTACCTTGCAGGTTTAACAGTAATTTTACCATATGCTGAACTTGTGACTTATCCGCGCTACCTTTACCAACGACTGCCTGCTTAATTTCGCGCGCGCTGTATTCAAAAACAGGAACATTTTGCATTACCGTGGCACAAATAGCAGCACCACGTGCTTGCCCTAATTTTAAAGCAGACTGCGGATTTTTTGATAAGAATACTTCTTCAATCGCCATTTGTTGTGGTTGAAACTCACGAATCAAAAGCTCCACCTCTTGGTATATTTTACCCAAGCGATCTGGAAAACTCGCCTTGCCTAAACGAATACAAGTACTAAATACGTGTTTGCTATGCCGTCCGTCACTGTCAATAATCCCTATCCCCGTAATCCGTGAGCCCGGATCAATCCCAATTATTCTCATTCCCCATGTTTCCTTTTTGTTTTATTTTTATGAGCTTACCATTTTTTTTATTAAATGGATAACCAATTAGCTGATGTTTTGTGCATTATGAAAAGATGATGTTTATGTATGACTTAGTGGATAAGAGTAAAACTTATCCAAGCTATGACTCTACAGCTCAAATCCCCCACTCAATACAAACGCACTAAGCAATCCATCAATTGCTATATTCAGCTTAAACATAGGCAAACTCTCACCATCACGCGCTTCAAAATAAGCCTTGGCTTTGGCTTTATCCACCGTGTCTTTTAAAGCATCGAAGCGACCGTATTCGTTGATATTGCTCTCGGTAGTTCGGGTGCTTAACAGGGCGTTGAGCTTGTCTTCATCCACCGCCAACACTTCAACCAAGCGCATTACTTGTGTGTTTTTCGCATTGGCTTGGTATTGCGTAATATAATCCCTGAGCGTTTTGCCTTGTTCTGGGTTTACATCACCGCGTTGTACGTCATTTAAAAACAGATTGGCGTATTTTTGTTCGTCTTGGCTTAGCGAGGCAAAGGATTTATGCAGTTCATCAACCGCTGATTTTAGCGCGTCATCACCCGCATCCCCTGCCCCTGTTTGTAATAATTTCAGGTATTTATCAAAACGGGTATTCATATAATCCGCGTCGATTTTTCCCGTGTCGATTTCGTTTAAATGTCCTGCCAAATCAAAAGGCACATCTTCACTGCCAGCGCCTCCGCAGCCACTTTCACCTTGGTATAACTCTTTATAACGCAATGCCAGTGTTAAATACGCCGTTTCATCCAATAACAGTTTTACCTCAGAATCGTGCGATTCATCCCAGCAAAAGCCCTGAATTCTGGCGGATTCCAAATAGCCATTTAACTGGCTAAACAGTTTGGCAAATTTGCCACAAACAACAAATATAACTGTTGATCAGGCTCGCGCTTAATATGAACATAGGGTTTTTTATGCGCCAGCCTTGCTACTAAATATTTTTTAACTTCTCTTCCCCTGCACATACAACACCACATCTTTTATCACCAATTTCTGCACAGCAGAGATAAGCGTTTGCATAAGGGAATAGTCTGGTTGATTGTTTTTGGTTGGGAGTTGAACTACAGTTTTTCTCATGGCTACACGATTATATTTGTTACCATAATCAAATTTTTTAGATGTAGAAATTTTACTTGATGTAATAATCATAAATGCAATTAATTTATTAAATAACTCAAATTTTGGAACTAAATGCTGAATATGAGAATAACCAATAAAATCTGTTGCTTGATAAAACATAGTCTCCGCACCTAATGTCGTATCCGAACAAGTTAAAGTATTCGCTTTATTTCGTGCTTTTAGATTTGAGAATCCCATAACCCCATTATCTGATGAAGAATTTGAGATTAAAGAAACTTTTCCATCATTTGCAATTATTTCCTCGTTTTTTAATCTGTAATATTTTGTTGGATTTATCTCAAACAAATCCCCCAACCTAAACTCACCCCACTCAACACCTTTTAACTTAGCATCAAGTAGGGATTCTACTTTCCCAGTTCTTGGCTCCCTCCTTGTCCTTTTAAGATATTGCCCACTTCCCAAGCCAAGTAGTCACCTACTGTCTTTTTGAAATCTTCTAAAGTAGGTTTGGTATCAATAGGGGCTGATTTGTTCCAGTCTGCTCCATCGTTAGGGTCTATGGTATCTTCGTAGTACTCTTTTTCGCTAAAAATATTGAGCTTACTCTTGCCAAAACGTACCAAGTTTACTACCTCTTCGTAACGCTCTTTGGCATTGGCAGTATCTTTTAGGTTGTTACTCGCTTTTTTACGGTTGGTTCTTGTGTAACCATCGTTTGAGAAGTCTATAAACTTGACCATCTCCTCTTTATGGTGTGGCTCATTGATTCTAAATACATAGATGTTCGTCTGTACGCTTGATTTACCGATGAAAATATCAACAGGCATTTTGATACTTGCTATGAGGGTATGCTTTTTTAGTATCTTTTTGTTGTAGCTTATTGCTTTTCCACTACCTGCTGAGTTTTGTATGATGATAGCTCCATAGCCCTTGTTCATCATATCTAAAGCATTTTGTACAAAGTTCATACCATTGCCATCGGCTGAATAGGGAGGATTCAGTACAAAAGCATCAGCAGGGAACTTTTCATCTGTTTTGCCATAGCCATACTTGCCATCAAAATCAAATGAGTCTTCGTTTAAGATGTTGGAGCTTCCATCGCCCATGAGTATCATATTTAAGATAGCCAACATATAGACATCGGGCAGTAGCTCTACACCTAAAAGCTGTTTTGCTTTTATGTCTAGCTGTTTTTGCGCTAGTTCATTGGGTGAAGTGATGCTCTCTTTGGCATCTATTAGCATTTCATTCATAGCAGAGACTAACAGCCCTGCTGAACCCGTGGCAAAATCCCATACATAAGAGTCTTTATTTACCCTTGTGAGCTTTACTAGAAGTGTTGCTATGTACGATGGTGTGAGTACCACATCATTTAGCTTGTCTTGCGAGAAGCCTAGCCAACCGTACATCTCATTAAACAGCTTTCCTGTAAAGTCGGTGGTGAGTCCTATTTTGTAATATATTCCTATGTCATCTACGATTTTAGAAAAGACACGTTTTAGTTGGCTCTCTCCATTGCTTACTTTGTTTATATTTTCAGTCGTCAGGGTATTTTTTAGCGTCCTGAGAATAAAATCTTTTTTCTTTTGAGGAATGTGTTTTTCAGATAAAAATGCTTTTATTTTTCTGATAATGATATCGCCGTCTTTATCACCTTCTTCAATGGAAGATTTTAAATCGGTCTTATCAAGAGGTCTTACTTTACCAGGTATGCCAATAGTCGCCATGATGGTTGCAGCTACTAGATAGATGCGGTCTTTTTCACCTAAGCCTTTTTCATTTTCATAAATGTCATTATTTAGCTTGACCAAAGAGCTATCAATTTCTCGCTCTTTTTGCTCTTTAATGGCTTCTAGTTCTTCTTGTGAGAGTTGTAGATGTTTTACTTTTTCTATAAAAGCATCAAAGTTTTTAGGTGCTAAAAAAGAGAGGTCTGTAAATTCGCCTATCTTCTGCCCTGCCCCATAGTTACTTTTAGAGACAAAATACACACCTATCTCATGCTCTATATCTCCCTTGCTATCTTTATGCCCCGTGATGCCAATAGCGATAATATCGGTATAGTTCGTATAGTGTAACAAGGCATTGGCATAATGCACTGCCCCATTGACTGCAAAGTCTTTTATGTTTGTAAAATGAGGTTCATATTTGGCTTTTGTATTTTCTACTTGTCCCTTTTTGTTGAGTTTGACAAGTTTGTTTTTCTGCCCTTTGTACTCTATGAGGACAGGATAGTCATCTAGGTTTTTATCTTGTAGTAACAACTTAGCATCAGGACGATTACCACCTTTTCCGCCACTTTTAGACTCATACTCTTTTAAAGCCTTATCTATTTCGTTGTTTAAAGATGCTTGTTCTAACTTATAATCCAAATTATATGATTTGAGCCAACCATTGGCTAAGTCTGCTATATCTGGTTCTATTGATTGTGCCATTTTTGTTCCTTGTTTGTACTTCGTGCTACATCCCTGATTCGAATCAGCGCGGTGCTTGTTTAAGCAAAGAGTTTTTTGTGATTGCCATTAATTAAACGCGAAAATGCCGAAAGCGCATCGCGCACGTTGGAGACATCAAAATCACTGCCGTTGTTTATCCAAGTAGAAAACAGATGGTCGTAGGCGATAAAGTAGCCTAGCTCTTTTTGAATGTATTCTAGCGTGTCTGGGTCGTCTTCGCTAAGCTGGGCAATGTCTGCTTCGCTCATGCCTTGTTTTTTCGCAAAGGCGATTTGTTGATCAGACAGGTATTTGTAGAAGATAAAGCCAAGAATATAATCTTTATATTCGTTGGCTTCTATTTTTGACCGCATTTGATTTGCGGATTCCCAAATTTTGGCGGCAAGCTGTTGTTTATTCAAGTGTGATTCTCGGGTTTGTGAGTTTAAAATTTTTGTTTTTTTAAAACCACAAAACTATAGCATATTGAAACACATAGATTGCTGTTCTCGAATCAACAGATTTCAGCTGGCAAGCTCAGCTAAGTAGGGTAGGTGTAGCTTATAATGAGCTTTTAACAGTTTGCTGCTAATTTTTTTAGCGCTTTCCTTTCCTTACGGCGCATTCCTGCAAGGTATAAGGTTGGGATGGCAAATAACGTTAGCAATGATGAGAAGCCAACACCCCACACAATAGCAGTCGCTACAGGGCCCCAAATGAGTGAGTGACCGCCTAAGCCAGTAGCGAGCGAGAATAGGCCGGCAATGGTTGTAAGCGTGGTTATCATAATCGGGATTACACGTCGGCGTGAGGCATAGATAATGGCATGGACGACGCTCATTTTAGCTTCAAGCCTGTCATTGGCGGCTGAGATTAGTACAATCGCGGCATTAACGGCGATTCCTGTGAGTGCGACGATTCCGTAAAGTGTGTATAAACTTAGTGGGTTTCTGGTGACTAATAAACCGAGAATAACGCCGGTAAATGCCAGCGGTACGGTGGTTAAAATAATCATTGGTTGGAAGTAGCTTTTGAACTGAGTGCCTAAAATCAGGTACATTATGCCAACGCCAAAGAGCATTAATTGGGTGAGTGATGAGATGCTGTCATTGATGTCATCCAGTTGTCCGGTGAAATCTAGGTTAATAGTCGGGAACTGATCTTTGATTTTATCCCACTCATCTACCATCATTTTATTGGCGGTTACGGTGTCGAGTTGGCATTTTGAATAGTCGCGCTCATCGCCAAATAATGCAGGGCGTAGGCGACATGTCATAAAGTCTTCTTGATTTTGTCGTTGTTCAATATTAGCTTCTAAGGTTATCGCACGGCGGAAATTGTAGTGACGGATATTACCTAATGAGACTTTGCGTTGTTGAATCAAAAGCTGACTGAGTGGAATACTACGCGTTACAGCGCCATTTTGTTTTACAGGCATTCTAAAGTTTAGTAATTCACCAATGTCATGCCCATCGAGTTTTTCAGCCCGCACGCGAATTTGTAGCTTTTCGCCGTTATCTTGCATTTCAGCAACCACTTCACCGTCAACCAGCAAACGAATAGCACGGCTTATGTCGATAGGGTTAACCCCTGCACGGCGAATCGCATCGTGGTTCATTTTTAGGGTTAGTTCCATGCGCCCAGCGTGGGCATCATCTGCGATGTCTTTGATGCCTTTAATGTTTTTGAGTATTTTAGTGAGTGCATCGCGGGCTTTTTCAATGGTTTTGTAGTCATCGCCACGAATCTTTACGCTAATGGGTTTACTCACAGGCGGGCCGCCAGCAAGCGGTAGAAACGATACATTACTTGGGCCGATTACGCTGGTAACTTCCTCGCGCATTTCATCAATGATGACATTTACGGCGCGCGCTCCTGTTTCCATTGGCTGTAAACTAACTAGAATTTGCCCGTATTGATCACCAAACAGCTGTTCTGTTTCGGTAAACATGACGCCGGTATAACTGGCTACCGCGCGCATATCTTGTTGTTTTAAATGTTTTTTTATTATTTTTTCGACATTAAGTGTTGCATTGAGTGTTTTTTCTAACGGGGTTGACGGTGGCATTGATACATTCACGTAAAACAGGCGTAAATTATCCGCTGCAAAAAAGTCTACTTTCACCATGCCCGCCGCTAAAGCGCCAATGGCGGTAGCAAACGCTAAAAATACCGAGAGTAACGTCAGTTTCGGCCAGCGTAAGGCTTTTATTAGAAGCTTGGAATATTTGAGTTGAATCCAGTGAATAAAGGATTCACGCCAACGTTGAATGCGTGATTTTTTAGTAAAGTCTAAGTTCGCACCATGCACGTGTGATGGCAGCATCCAGAAAGCTTCAACCAAGCTAATCGTTAGGGCAAGTGTGACTACAATCGGCACAACTTGCATAAACTTACCTAAAATACCGGGAACCAGAGTTAGTGGCAAAAAAGCTGCAATGGTGGTTAGCACCGCTGTGGTTACAGGCTTAGCGACCTCTGCCATTGCCTCGCGCACCGCTTGTAAAGAATCCATGCCACGTTGTAAACGGTAATAAATCGATTCGACCACCACCACCGCATCGTCTACCAACATGCCGAGAACAATGATAATGCCGAGCAATACCATGATGTTTAAAGTTTCACCCATCGAGGCCAATATCAAAAAAGTAGCGGCTAATATGAAGGGAATTCCGATCGTGGTGAGCAATGAA
>Ga0256839_1001657_pt1 | contig 26538 bp, 30 predicted proteins | sample 354166metaG_FD_185968 | JGI IMG/M metagenome (GOLD analysis project Ga0256839, IMG submission 185968) | Hydrothermal vent microbial communities from Mid Atlantic Ridge, Atlantic Ocean - 354-166 | ecosystem: Environmental > Aquatic > Marine > Hydrothermal vents | place: Atlantic Ocean: Mid... | reverse complement strand
AGACGCGTCCGGAAAACGCGCTGAGCAGAGGCAGCTACGCCAAACGCGTATCCTTGTTCACGGCAGCTCTGGTCATCCTTGTCATCGTAGAGAGGATCCTGCGCGAGGCGCGCGCTCCAGCTCCGATCCCGTATGCCGCACTCATCGGCGTATTTGCGGCTACTCTGGTGTGGACGGTGCTGCGCGCGCGCTACACGGCACTGCGCCTGTACGATCGCGGACGGACCAGCCCAAATCTCGCATATCTACTGGCAATTCCCCCGGTAGGACTGGCCCTCACGGTCTATCTGATGTTCGCACCTAGCAGGCCGCCCGTGGACAGGGAGAGCAGCCCGCAGCCTGGTCGTGGTGATGCGTTCCGGAGACCGAGTAGCGGTTGGGCCGGGTAGTACCGGCGTCCGAGCGGGGCACCGTATTTGGTCTCGAAAGTAGTGGCCTAGCTGTGCATTCCATGAGGGTTGTTCATCGGGGCTGAGCCCTGGAAGCCGATTGGTGAGAGCCCATCAGCGACGGAGGGGAGCCCCGATGAACAACCACAGGAATGCCCGTTTGACGCCCCACGGTCGAGCCCTCATGGTGCACCGGGTCCTCGAGGAGGGGCGCTCGCCGAAGTCCGTGGCCACGGACTTCGGCGTCAGCCAGCGGACCGTCTATAAATGGCTGGCCCGCTTCCGGGCCGAGGGCGCGGCCGGCCTGGAGAACCGGCCAAGCCGGGCCCGGCACTTGCCTCACAAGCTGCCCGAGCCCTGGGTAGCCCTGATCTCGAGGCTGCGGCGCCTGTACCGCATGACGGCGCTCGAGATCGCCGAGCGCCTCCATCTGGCCCGCTCCACGGTAGCCGGCGTGCTCGCCCGCCACGGGCAGGGGCGTCCCGAGCTCCTCGCGCTCAAGGCCCCGGCGCGCCGCTACGAGCACGCCGCCCCCGGCGACCTCCTCCACCTCGATGTCAAGAAGCTCGCCCGCTTCTGGCGCATCGGCCACCGGGTGACCGGCGATCGCCGAGGCGCCTGCGACGGCGCCGGCTGGGACTTCGTCCACGTCTGCGTCGACGACCACCCGCGCCTCGCCTACGTCGAGGTCCTCGCGGACGAGAAGCGCCACACCACCACCGGCTTCCGGGTCCGGGCGCTGCGCTGGTTCCGCGCCCAGGGCGTCACCGCCAAGCGCGTCATGACCGACAACGGCCCGGGCTACGTCTCCCGCCTCTTCGCCAAGGCCTGCCGCATGACCGGCCTCAGGCACATCCGCACCCGCCCCTATACGCCAAGGACCAACGGCAAAGCCGAGCGCTTCATCCAAACCCTCTTGCGAGAATGGGCCTACGCCTTGCCCACCTCCCAGCGCCGCAACGCCGATCTCCCCAGGTGGCTGCACCACTACAACCACCACCGCCCCCATGGTAGCCTCCATATGAAAGCACCAATCACCAGGCTTCGCCTCGTTCACTGAACAACCCTCGTAGAAACCACAGCTAGGCCGCGGCGCTGGGGCGGGCGGCCACCGCCGCCCGCCAGCGGGCGAGATGGCGATGCTGCCCGGGGATCACCTCCTGGATGCGTTTCGCGAAATCGGCGGTGACGAAGGCGGTGATGTCGGCGATCGAAAAATCCTCGCCGGCCAGGAAGCGGCTGTCGGCGAGACGGGCGTCGAGGCTCTCGAGGCACAGCCGGTAGCGTCGGATCCCGCGTTCGGCGATCGCCGGGATCTGTGGAAAGCCAGAGGGCAGGGCGGCGACGGCGCGATCGGCGAACAGCGGCAAGTGGTTGCGGATGGCATCGGCGAGCGGCACGGAGCCCTCGTGCTCGGCGCGGCGGTTCCACACCTCGATACGCGCCTCGTCCAGCGGATTGCGACCGAACGGCCGCGGCTCGGGATGGAGTTCCTCGAACTAGCGGCAGATGGCCACCGATTCGGCGATGCAGCCGCCGTCGTCGAGCTCCGGCACCGGCACCAGCGATCAGGGGTTGCGACGGCGGAACTCCTCGCCGAGCTGCTCCGCCTCGCGGGTATCGACCTGCACGGTGGGTACCGTGATCCCCTTCTCGGCGAGGAACATGCGCACCCGGCGCGGATCGGGGGCGGGGGAATCGTGGAGGAACACGGGCGTTCCCCTTTCCGTGGCCGGCTCAGCCGGCGAGCCGCGTGCGGATCCTGACCTCGCCGGTGAGCGTACGGTGCACCGGGCATTTGTCGGCGATGACCAGGAGGCGCCGACGCGTCTCCTCGTCGATCCCGCGCTCCACCTCGATCACCCGCTCGAATACGTCCACCCGGCCCTCGCGGGTCTCGCAATCGGCGCAATCGGCGGCATGGATCTTCTCGTGCCGGACCGCCACATGGATGCGGCCGATCTTCCAGCCCTTGCGTTCGACATACATGCGCAGGGTCATCGCCGTGCAGCTCGCCAGCGCCGCCGAGAGGAGCTCGTAGGGGCTGGGGCCAGCATCCTCGCCACCGGCATCCACCGGCTCGTCGGCGGTCAGCAGATGGCGTCCGGCCATGATGTCGAGGGCGTAGCGCCCGCGCCCGCTCTCGCAGGCGATCACCGTGCCGTGCGGTGGATGGACACGGACCGGTGCGCCCATCTCAGAGCGCTTCCAGGATCTTCTCGGCGGCCGAGGTCTCCATCTCGCCGGGATTGTCCTCGACATTGAGGATCTCCACCACCCCGTCCCGCACCAGCATGGCGTAGCGCTTGCTGCGGGTGCCGAGGCCGATGGCGCTGCCGTCGAAATCCATGCCGATGGCCCGGGTGAAGGTGCCGTTGCCGTCGGCCAGCATGCGGATCTTGCCGGAGGCGCCGGTGGCCTTTTCCCAGGCCTCCATGACGAAGGGATCGTTGACCGCCACGCAGACCACCTCGTCGACGCCCTTGGCCTCGAGCGCCTCGAGGTTGGCCAGGAAGCTCGGTACGTGCTCGAGGTGGCAGGTCGGGGTGAAGGCCCCGGGCACGGCGAAGATCACCACCGTCCTGCCGGCGCAGAGCTGGCTCGTGGTGACATCCTCGATGCCGTTTTCCGTCTTCACCTTGAAGGTCGCTTCGGGAAGCCGGTCGCCGACCTTGATGGGCATGCTCTGTTTCCTCCCGTGATCGCCGCCGGCGGAGCGCCGGCGGGGCCGCACCACGAAGGCAGAATGGCGCCTCGCGCGGGGATCCGCAACGGGGCAAGCGGCGCCGGCGGCGAATCCCCGCTCGCGCCGTCTTGTTGCCGGGGCCGGGAGGCTCTATCTGGAGGCCATGAGCTCGGAAACCGAAACCGACAGCCGATTGACCGGCCAGCTCCTGGTCGCCATGCCGGGAATGGCCGATCCGCGTTTCGCGCGCTCGGTGGTCTACCTCTGCGTCCATTCCGCGGAAGGGGCGATGGGGCTCGTCGTCAACAAGCGCCTCGAGAACGTCAGCTTCGCCGAGATCGCCGGCCAGGTCGGCATCGAGCCCGGGGACATCCGGGCCGAGATCGCCGTCCATTACGGCGGGCCGGTGGAGGCGGGGCGCGGCTTCCTCCTCCATTCCACCGACTGCGTGGACGATTCGAGCCTGGTGATCGACGAGCATTTCGCGCTCACCGCCACCGTCGAGATGCTCAAGACCATCGCCGGAGGCGGCGGTCCGGAACGGCGGATGCTGGCGCTCGGCTACGCCGGCTGGTCGGCCGGCCAGCTCGATGCCGAGATCCAGGCCAACGGCTGGCTCACCGTGCCGGCGGATCCGGCGATCGTCTTCGACAGCGAGGACGACACCAAATGGGAGCGGGCGATGCGGGCCATCGGCATCGATCCGAGTCTGCTTTCGGCCCAGACGGGCCGCGCCTGAGGCCCGCGCGTCCGGGCCGCGGTGCTTTGTCCTTTGCCGCCGTTGCCGCGCGGCGTAAGATCGGCGCAGCGGAGGGGCGCTGCCGACCGGAACGCCGTGCGGTCGCGTTGACAGGGCCGCGGGGGATGCCCATCTTGGGCGAGATTGGGACGGATGCGTTCGCGAAAAGGTAACATCCACGGATGATCGGTGCTCTGGCCAGGCGGATTTTCGGCACCGCCAACGATCGTATCGTCAAATCCCTGGGCAGGACGGTCGAGCGGATCAACGCCCTCGAGCCGGAGCTCGAGAAGCTTTCGGACGAGGAGCTGAGGGCCCGTACCCCCTGGTTCCGCGAGCGTCTGGAGAAGGGGGAGAGCCTCGACGATCTCCTGATCGAGGCCTTCGCGACGGTGCGCGAGGCGGCCAAGCGGACCCTCGGCCAGCGTCATTTCGACGTCCAGCTCATGGGGGGCGTCGTCCTCCATCAGGGCAAGATCGCGGAGATGAAGACCGGCGAGGGCAAGACCCTGGTCGCGACCCTGCCCTCCTATCTCAACGCTCTCGCCGGCAAGGGCGTCCACATCGTCACCGTCAACGACTATCTGGCCCGCCGCGATTCCGCCTGGATGGGGCAGATCCACGAGTTCCTCGGGCTCACCGTCGGCTGCATCGTACCCGGCCTCGACGATGCCTCGCGGCGGGCCGCCTACGCCTGCGACATCACCTACGGCACCAACAACGAACTCGGCTTCGACTATCTGCGCGACAACATGCGCATGCGCCTCGAGGACATGGTGCAGCGCGGCCATCACTACGCCATCGTCGACGAGGTGGACAGCATCCTCATCGACGAGGCGCGCACCCCGCTCATCATCTCCGGTGCCGCCGAGGACAGCTCCGAGCTCTACAAGGCGGTGGACAAGCTGGTTCGCCGGCTGGAGGAGGGCGACTGGGAGAAGGACGAGAAGCAGCGCGCCGTCACCCTCACCGAGAAGGGGTCGGAGCGGATGCAGGAGCTGCTCGCCGAGGCCGGGCTGCTGAAGACCGGCGATCTCTACGACATCGAGAACGTCACCCTGGTCCATCACGTCCAGCAGGCGCTGCGCGCCCACAAGATGTTCCAGCGCGACGTCGATTACATCGTCAGGAACGGCCAGGTGGTGATCGTCGACGAATTCACCGGCCGGATGATGCCGGGACGGCGCTATTCCGACGGTCTCCACCAGGCGCTGGAGGCCAAGGAGGGGGTGCCGATCCAGGCCGAGAACCAGACCCTCGCCTCGATCACCTTCCAGAACTACTTCCGCCTCTACGAGAAGCTCGCCGGCATGACCGGGACCGCCGCCACCGAGGCGAGCGAGTTCGCCGAGATCTACGGGCTCGAGGTGGTCACCATCCCGACCCACAAGCCGATGATCCGCAAGGACGAGGACGACGAGGTCTACCGCACCGCGGAGGAGAAGTACCGGGCGATCGTGGCCGAGATCGAGGCGGCGCACGGGAGGGGCCAGCCGGTGCTGGTGGGTACGGTCTCGATCGAGAAATCCGAGCTCCTGTCGGCGATGCTCGAGAAGAAGGGCATCCCCCACAACGTCCTGAACGCCCGCTATCACGAGAAGGAAGCCCAGATCATCGCCCAGGCGGGGCGGATCGGGGCGGTGACCATCGCCACCAACATGGCCGGGCGCGGCACCGACATCCAGCTCGGCGGCAACGCCGAGATGCGGATCCGGGAGGAGCTCGGCGAGGATCCCGATCCGGCGGCGGTCGAGCGGATCCGCCGCGAGGTGGCGGAGGAGCACGATCGGGTGGTGGCCGTCGGCGGTCTCTACGTGATCGGTACCGAGCGCCACGAGAGCCGGCGGATCGACAATCAGCTCCGCGGCCGCTCCGGCCGTCAGGGTGATCCCGGCCGCTCCAAGTTCTTCCTCTCCCTCGAAGACGATCTGATGCGCATCTTCGGCTCCGACCGGATGGACGGGATGCTGCAGAAGCTCGGCCTCAAGGAGGGCGAGGCGATCATCCATCCCTGGATCAACAAGGCCCTGGAGAAGGCCCAGCAGAAGGTCGAGGCGCGGAACTTCGAGATCCGCAAGAACCTGCTGAAGTTCGACGACGTGATGAACGACCAGCGCAAGGTCGTCTACGAGCAGCGTCTCGAGCTCATGCAGGCCGAGGATGTGGCCGAGGCGGTGCGCGACATGCGCCATCAGGTGATCGAGGATCTGGTGGCCCGGCACATCCCGGAGAAGGCCTATCACGAGCAGTGGGAGACGGAGAAGCTCGAGAAGGAGGTCGCGCGGATCCTCGCCCTCGATCTGCCGATCCGGGAATGGGCGAAGGAGGAGGGCATCGCCGAGGAGGAGATCCGGAAACGGATCATCGAGGCCAGCGACCGCCACATGGCCCAGAAGGTGGTGCAGTACGGCGAGCCGGTGATCCGGATGGCCGAGAAGAGCCTCCTGCTGCAGATCCTCGACCATCTCTGGAAGGAGCATCTGCTGCATCTCGACCATCTGCGCCAGGGCATCCATCTGCGCGGCTACGGCCAGAAGGATCCGCTCAACGAATACAAGAGCGAGGCCTTCACCCTGTTCGAGGCGATGCTCGCCAACCTCCGCCTGACGGTGACCCAGGTGCTGTCGCATCTGGAGATCCGGGTGGCGCCGGAAGAACCGCCCGCCCCGCCTCCCGAACCGGCCCGTCCGGCGGCGAAGAAGCGGGCGATGGCCATGGCCGGGGCGGGCGGCGGTGGCGATCTCGATCCCAACGACCCCGCGAGCTGGGGCAAGGTCCCCAGAAACGCCCCCTGCCCCTGCGGCTCCGGCAAGAAATACAAACAGTGCCACGGCCGGTTGGTTTGAGCGGATTACGCGACGCCGTGGGCCGACAAGTGCGCGCCAGGATATTTCGGCTGTGAGCACGAACGGCTTGCCTCGGGTGGTTGCTCCCTGGCCGCGCGTCAGTGAAGGTTGCGGCGCCTGATGGCCCGCCGACCTGGTCCGGTCCGCCCGTTACCCTTCCCTCGACCCCTCCGCGCTACGCTCCAAAAGCTGCGAGAGCCCGGGCGCGGCGAATCCCCGCGCCGGGCCTCGTGATCCCGGAGAGTGGCCCGAGAGGGTGAAGACTCTCGGGCAGAGGACGGAAAACCCCGGGTCGGGGCGGCGAGGCGCCTTCTCCGACCGTTCGCTCGGAGGTCGGGGGCCGACCGTTGCGACCGCTTCAGCCGCGGAGGGCGATTCCGACCTCTCCTGCGCAGCGACGCAGGAAGGCGAAGCCCTTCTCGCTCACCTCCCCGGAGCCCGAGGCCACCGGGCGCCAGACCGAAAGGGCGCTGGCGATGTCGGGATGGAGATGGACGAAGCTCTCCAGCACCAGATCGCCCGAAAAGCCCGTCTCGCCGAGGGCCGCGAACAGCTCCCGCCAGTGCACATTCCCGGTTCCCGGCACGCCGCGATCGCTTTCCGAGAGATGCACGTAGCGGATCTTTCCGGCATGGGCATGCAGCGGTGCGGCGAAGCCCTTTTCCTCGATGTTCATGTGATAACTGTCGAGATGGATGAAGAGGTCGGGCTCGCCGATGCGGTCGATCAGTTCCGCGGTCTGGGCCGCGGTGTTGAGGAGATGGTTTTCGTAGCGGTTGACGGGCTCGAGGCCGAGCGCGAGGCCCAGGGATGCCGCCTTGCGCGCCACCCGGCGGAGGCTGTCCGCGAGCACCGCATATTCCTCTTCGGTGGGCGGCTCGCCCGTACAGCCGCCGATGGTGCTGTAGGTGACACCGGTCAGGCACCAGGAACCCATCCGCGCCGTCACCTCGAGGGCCTGCTCCAGAAAGCGCTCGGCGGCCTCGGGATGGGCCGGCAGGCTCGCATCCCGGGGCAGGCCCAGGGAACAGGTGAGGGCGAGACCGTGGTCGCGGGCGATCTGCCGGCTCCATTCGGGATCCACCTCCGCGGGCCGGAGCAGCGGCACCTCGATCAGATCGAGACCGGCATCGGCGGCCGCCCGGCACATGGCGGGGGCACTGTCGCGGGTCCATTCGGGAGCCCAGAGGCAGGCATGGGCGCCAAGTCTCGGCATGGTCTTCCTCCCCGGTTCCTGCGGCCGCCCGTCAGGCGGCGCCGACGATATGGGCGACGATCCGCTGCATGTCGGTCCGGGCGGTGACCTCCTCGGAGATCACCCGGCCCTGTCTCAGGGTGACGATGCGGTCGGAGACCGCGAACACATCGGTCAGGCGGTGGCTGATGAGAATGACGGCGATGCCCTGGCGTTTGAGCTCGCGGATGAGGTCGAGCACATGTTCCACCTCGCGCACGGCGAGGGCCGCGGTGGGCTCGTCCATGATCACCAGCTTCGGGTCGAAGGTCAGCGCCCGGGCGATGGCCACCGACTGCTGCTGGCCGCCCGAAAGGGTGCCCACCTCGGCGTAGATGTCGGGGATGCGGGCGCCGAGCTTGTGCAGCATGGCGTGCGCCTCGCGATCGATGGTCTTCCGGTCGATGACCGGAAACAGGCCGAGCACCCGGCGCACCGGCTCGCGGCCGAGGAAGATGTTGGAGGGGACGTCCTGCTGCGGTGCCAGGGCCAGATCCTGGTAGATCATCTCGATCCCGCGGCGGCGGATGTCCCCCGGCTCGAGGCCGGTGATGGGCTCGCCGCGGAAGCGGATCTCGCCTCCGTCCGGCCGGTAGACGCCGGTGATCACCTTCATGAGGGTGGACTTGCCGGCGCCGTTGTCGCCCACCACCGCCATCACCTCGCCGGCTTCGACCGCGAAGGAGACCTCGCGCAGCGCCTCGATGCTCCCGAAGCGCTTGGAGATGCCGCGGATCTCGAGGAGACTCACGCTTCCCTCCGACGCCGCGCGGTCTGGTCGAGCCAGACGGCGAAGATGAGCACCGCCCCGATCGCCATCTGCTGGTAGAAGGACTGGACGGCGAGGAGGTTGAGGCCGTTCTGCAGCACCCCCATGATCAGGGCGCCGATGAAGGTGCCGAGGATCGAGGCGCGTCCCCCGAACAGATTGGTGCCGCCGATGATGGCGGCGGTGATGGCGGTCAGCTCGTAGGTGAGGCCGGCGGTGGGATCGCCGGCGTTGACCCGGGCCATGAACAGCAGCCCGGCGATCCCGGCGGTGAGACCGGAAAGGGCGTAGAGGGCGAGCTTGTGGCGCTCGACATGGATCCCCATGGCCCGGGCCGCCGCCTCGTTGTCGCCGATCGCGAGGGTGTGGCGACCGAAACGGGTGTAGGCGAGGATGTAATGGGTGAAGAGGGCGACGCCGACGAAGACGATGACCGGGAAGGGAATCCCGAAGGGTCGGCCCTGACCGATGTAGACGAGGGTCGGATCGAGCCCGTAGATGGTCTTGCCGTCGGCGATCACCAGGGCGAGGCCGCGGGCGATGCCCAGCATCCCGAGGGTGACGATGAAGGCGGGCAGGCGCGCCCGGGTGACGAGGAGCCCGTTGACCAGCCCGGCGGCGGTGCCGGCGGCGAGACAGCCCAGGAGACCGACGAACCAGGGCAGTTCCAGCTCGACCACCAGCGAGGCGCCGACGACGCCGGCGAGGCCGAGCACCGAGCCCAGCGAGAGATCGAGACCGGCGGCGCCGATCACGAAGCTCGCGCCGATGCCCAGGACACCGATCGTGGCGGTCGCCAGGAGGATGTTGAGAAAATTGGAAACGCTCAGGAAGTAGGGCGACAGCCAGGCCATCACCATCCCCAGCAGGAGCAGCACCGCCAGGGATTCGAGACGAAAGCCCAGCCGTCCGGAAAGCGGCCGCTTCGCCACCGCCGTCATCGCCATCGCCGCATCTCCGGCGCCGGGGCGGACGGCGTTCCGTCCGCCCCTTCCGTCGTCCGCGTCACTTCACGTATTGCAGCAGCGGTTCCTCGCCTTTCTCGAGGACCTCTTTGGTGAGCACGAGGGTGGGCACGGCGATGAACTGCTCGACCGGCTCGCCGTCGAGCATCGCGAGCGCCCGTTCCACCGCCTGCTTGCCGACGAGATAGGGAAGCTGGGCCACAGAGGCGTCGAGACGTCCCTGCTTGATGGATTTGACCGCATCGACGTTGCCGTCGACGCCGACCACCACCACCTGGCCGCCCTTGCCGGCGGCGAACACCGTCTCCACCGCGCCCAGCGCCATCACGTCGTTGGCGGCGAAAATGGCCTTGAGATCGGGATGGCGGGTGAGGATGTCGTTGGTGATGTTGGCCGCCTTGCCGCGATCCCAGTCACCCGGCAGCGAGGCCACGATCTCGAGCCCGGGGGCGATTTCCGCGAGCCGCTCGGCGAACCCGCGGGCGCGCTTCTGGCCGGTGATGTTGCCCGACAGACCCTCGATCACCAGCACCGGCCCCTCGGCGTCGGCACCGAGCACGCTCGCCACGTAGTCGGCGCCCTGGGCGCCGGCGGCGACATTGTCGGAGCCGATCGAGAAGGCGATCTCGACCCCGGCCTTCTCGGCCACCGCGTAGTCGATGTTGGCGTCGAGATCGACCACCGGGATTCCGAGCTCGTTGGCCCGCTTGATGCAGGGCAGCAGATTGGTGGAGTTGATCGCCGCCGCCAGCAGCATCGTCGGCTTGCGCTCCAGCATGGTCATGCAGACGTTGAGCTGGGGTTCGGCCGCCTGGTCGCTTTCCACCGCCTGGAGATAGTATTCGGCCCCGGTTTCCGCGGCGGCGTCGCGGATACCCTGCTCCATGGCACCCCAGAAGGGATTGGAAAGGGTCTTGAGCAGCACGCCGACGAGACGATCCTCGGCGGCACCGGCGATCTGGGCCGCCCCCATCACCGCGACGGCGGTGACGGCGAGGAACGTACGTCTCGGCAATCCGGCATTGCGCATGGGAACCTCCCTGTTCATTCGTGGTTCGCCGGCAGTTTAGTCGGCGAACCGCGGAACACAAGGAAAGGCGGCCGCGACAAAGGATTACCGGAAAAGATTCGGCAGGGTCATCGACACGGCCGGCACATAGGTCACCAGCAGGACCGCCGCCAGCAGCGCCAGATAGAAGGGCCAGATGGAGCGCAGCGTGTCCTCGATGCGGATCTTGGCCACCGCACAGCCGACGAACAGGACCGAGCCCACCGGCGGGGTGACGAGGCCGATGCCGAGGTTGATCATGAGAATGATCCCGAACTGCACGGGATCCATGCCCAGCTCGGTGACGATGGGGAGGAAGATGGGAGTCGTGATGACGATCAGCGGCGCCATGTCCATGAAGGTGCCGAGAAGGAGCAGGATGACGTTGACGATCAGCAGCAGCACGTATTCGTTGTCGGAGATCGTCTGCAGCAGCGCGAACAGCCGGGCGGGCACCTGGTTGAGGGCCAGGAGCCAGCCGAAGGCGGCGGCGGTGCCGATCACCAGGAGCACGATGGCGGTGGTGCGCACCGCGTTCCGGGTGGCGGTGAGGAACGCCTCCCAAGACAGCGACCGGTAGAAGAAGGCGGTCACCAGAATGGCGTAGATGACGGCGATCGCCGAGCTCTCGGTGGCGGTGAAGACGCCGCTCAGGACCCCGCCGATGATGATCACCGCGGTGATCAGCCCGGGCAGGGCTTCGGCAGCGGCGCGGAGAACGGCCCGGAGGCCCGGGAAGGCGTCGCGGGGATAGCCGCGGCGGATGGCCACCACATAGGCCGCCACCATGAGACACAGGCCGGTCAGGATCCCGGGCAGGAAGCCGGCGAGGAACAGCGAGGCCACGGACACCGTGCCGCCGGCGGCGATCGAGTAGATGATCATGTTGTGACTGGGGGGGATCGTGAGGCCGATGGTGGCGGAGGTGACGGTGACGTTGACCGCATAGTCGGCATCGTAGCCCTTGCGGCGCATGATCGGGATCAGGGTCGAGCCCAGCGCCGAGGCGTCCGCCACCGCCGATCCCGAGATGCCGCCGAAGAGCATGCTGGAGACGACGTTGACCAGTCCCAGCCCGCCGCGGACATGGCCGATGGCGGCGCTCGCCAGCCGCACGAGACGGTCGGCGATGCCCCCGTGGAGCATCAGCTCGCCGGCATAGATGAAGAAGGGAATGGCCATCAGGGCGAAGACGTTCATCCCCGCGGCCATGCGCTGGAACACCACCAGCGGCGGCAGATCCATGAAGATGACGGTGACCAGCGAGGAGATGCCGAGCGTGAAGGCGATCGGCACGCCGAGGAGCAGGAGGAGGAGGAAGCTCCCGAACAGGACGACCAGGGTCAAGGTCGCGATTCCCTCGCCGGCGCCGGGGGACCGCCTCGGAGATCCGCCAGCAGATGTTCGAGCGAGAAGAGCAGGATCAGGGTGCCGGCGAGGGGAAAGGGCAGATAGCCGAGCCCCACGGACAGCCCGAGGGTCGGGATGACGTGGCTCCAGGTGGAGGCGGCCATCTGGCCGCCGTACCAGATCATGGCGGCTCCGAAGGCGGCGACCAGGAGATGCACCAGGAGATCCACCAGCCGTCCGGCGCACTCCGGTAACGCCTCCTTGAAGAACACGAGACCGATGTGCAGACGCTCGCGCACGCCCACCGCCGCCGCCAGAAGAATGTACCAGATCATCAGGAAGAGGGAGAGGCGCTCGGACCAGTTCGGGGTATCGTTGAGCACGTAGCGGCCCCAGACCTGCCAGCCGATCACCGCGGTCATGAGAACCAGCCCCCCGGTGCTCGCCCACAGGGCGGTTTTGCAGAGGTGTCGGTTGAGGGCGGCGAGCGGGGCCAGCGGGTTCACGATCCGGGTCCGGTCCTCGGACGGCGCCGGCGAGACGCGGCGGCCGGGCGGGGCGGACGGCTCCGCCCGGCGACGCCTCGCCTCACTCGAAGGCCTGGATGCGTTCGACCAGAGACTTCAGCTCCGGGGTGGCGGCGAACTTCTCGTAGACCGGCTTCATCGCGTCGATGAAGGGCTGCTTGTCGATGTCCTCGATGATCTCGTTGCCGGCGGCGAGGACGATCTTCTTCGATTCCTCGACCCGCCGGTCCCACAGCTCCCGCATGTAGGGGACGGAGAGGGCGGCCGCCTTGCGGATCAGGGCCCGGTCGGCTTCGCTCAGCCCGTCCCAAGTCTTCTTGGACATGATGAGCACCTCCGGGGACATGGAGTGCTGATCCAGGGAGTAGTACTTGGCGACCTCGAAGTGCCGCGTGGATTCATAGGACGGCCAGTTGTTCTCGGCGCCGTCGATGACCCCGGTCTTGAGGGCCTCGTAGACCTGACCGAATTCCATCGGCGTGGCGTTGGCGCCCAGGGCTTCCACCATCGACACGAACAGATCCGAATTCTGGACCCGGATCTTGAGCCCCTTCATGTCCTCCGGCGTGCGGATCGGACGCTTGGTGTTGTAGAAGGAACGGGCGCCGGAGTCGTAGTAGGCGAGCCCGATCATCCCGTGTTCCTCGAAGGCGGCGAGGATTTCCTGGCCGATCTCGCCGTCCATCACCCGGCGCATGTGGTCGATGGAGCGGAAGATGAACGGCAGCGCCGGCACCGCGGTCTCGGGCACCACCCCGTTGAGGGGTGCGAGATTGACCCGGTTGAGGTCGATGGCGCCGAGGATGGTCTGCTCGATGGTGTCCTTCTCCTCGCCGAGCTGGCGCCCGGGGAACATCTGGATGGTGATGCGGCCGTTGGTCCATTCGGAGAGGAGCCGGCCCATGTACTCGACCGCCTCGACGGTGGGATAGCCGTCGGCGTGGGTGTCGGCCGCCTTGAGCACCAGCGCCGAGGCCTTGCCCGTCACCCCCACCGCCAGTGCGAGAGCGGCCGCTGCCGTCAGGGCGCGGCGAACCGGTCCGGTTTTCTGCACGGTAACCTCCCTGTTCGTCTGTTTTCGCGCCGGGCAGTCTAGTGGGCGCTGCCGAGAAGACAAGGAACCCGTTCAGCGGGTGTGGAGGGGCGCATCCGGATAGAAGGCCCGGAAGGCGAAGGCGAAATCGACCGAGTAGACGACGTCCTCCAGTCGGCCGTCCGGCAGACGGCGCTGCACCACCACGTTGCCGACGTCGATTCCCCGACCGATCAGCCGGCCATCCAGCGCCGAGGCCTGACCCGGCTCCCAGGTGATCACCAGATCGCCAGCCTCGATCCGACCGCGCTCGCGCACCAGTGCCAGGCTCCAGGCCTCGGCACCCACCCGGACCACCCGCTGCAGGGGCGCTATCTCCTCCGGTAACGGGCCGTCGTAGAGGAAGGGGCGCGAGGAACGGTCGTAACCGGCGTAGGGATTGGTGCCGTAGGGCCGCAGGTCCGGATCGGGCGGCACCAGAACTTCCCCGTCGGGGTGACGGGCGCGGAAGCGGGCGAAGCTCTCGAGGCGCGAGGGCAGCATGACGAGCGAGGCGCCGGTCAGTTCGCCGACGATCGCCCGGCCGGTGAACTGCTGCCACCAGCTCTCCGTCTGGCGGTCGTACATCACGAGATCGGAGTTGCGGAGCTTGCCGGTGGTCCCGAAGTCGAGGATCCGCCGGTCGAGACGCCGGTCGAAAACGATGCCGGTATTGCAGAGCGGGCAGAAGGTGACGGCGATCGGGACACCGCCGAGCTCGTCGTTGACGATCTCGTGCCAGATCAGGATCCGCAGCGGATAGGCCCGCACCGCCTCCCCGATTCGGACGGTGATCACCGGCTCGCGCTCCTCGAGGCGGATTTCGCCGGCCGGCCGGAAGCGCGGTCGATCGATCGCCGGGATGCCGTCCTTGGGTGGCCCGCCGGAGATGATCTCGGAAAGATCGACGCTGCGCCTGGCGAAATCCGTCCGCGGCCATTCCGCGAGCCAGGCCGCGGGCTGAGCGGCGAGCGGGCCGGCTGCGAGCAGCAGGAGCGAAAGGAGGAGTCTCTTCCCCATGACGACCTCTCCGCGGCTGGGGCGCCGCCGTGGCGTGGTGGACAGGAAGCACGCGATCGGTGACAATGTCACATCAATGCGCTTCAACATCCGGTGAAACACGGGCCGAGGGCCGCCGGAGCGGCCCGCAGTTGCGGGACGGCAGCGAATGCGAGTTCTGGGTGTGCTTTTGCTGATCGCCATGGTCGGCGTGGTGGCGGTGCTGCTGACCGGCGTCTGGAGCTTCGTCAAGGGCGGACCGTTCTACGAGCGATACGGCAATCGCCTGATGCAGGCCCGCGTCGGTCTCCAGCTCCTGGCGGCGATGCTGCTCGCGCTGATGTTCATGACCCGGCTCTGAACCGGGGGGCGAGCGTGGTCCGTCTCACACGCATCTATACTCGCGGCGGGGATCGCGGAACCACCTCGCTCGGAGATGGTCGCAGGATCGCCAAGCACGAGTTGCGGGTGGAGGCCTACGGCACCGTCGACGAGGTGAACGCGACGATCGGCCTCGCCCGGCTGCACACCGGAGGTGAGGCGGACGCCATGCTGGCGCGGATCCAGAACGATCTGTTCGATCTCGGTGCCGATCTCTGCCGCCCCGAGGAGGAGGGCGACGGCGGGGAGAGGTTGCGGATCGTCGAGGAGCAGGTGGGCCGTCTCGAACGGGAGATCGACCGTCTCAATGCCGAGTTGACGCCGCTTTCCTCCTTCGTCCTTCCCGGGGGGACGGCGGCCGCCGCCCATCTCCATCTGGCGCGCACCGTGACGCGGCGGGCGGAACGGCTGGTGGCCGCGCTGGCCGAGCGGGAGCCGGTCAACCCGGCGGTGCTGCGCTACCTCAATCGCCTTTCCGATCATCTGTTCGTGCTGGCGCGCTACCTCAACGACAGGGGCGCGCGGGACGTGCTCTGGGAGCCAGGTCGGCACCGTCGGGCATGAGGATTCCGGCGCGTTGACAAGGTCGGGACCGGCGCCTAGTGGTTTTGCGGCGCACAACGAGCGGGCCCGAAGCGGGCGGGGGGAGCAGCCGACCCGCCGCAGCCAACGAAGCAGGTAGCAGCATGAAGGTTCTCGTCCCCGTCAAGCGCGTGGTCGATGCCAATGTGAAGGTCCGCGTCAAGGCGGATGGTTCCGGTGTCGACACCGACAACGTCAAGATGGCCATGAACCCCTTCGACGAGATCGCCAACGAGGAGGCGATCCGTCTCAAGGAGCGGGGGGTGGCGAGCGAGGTGGTGGCGATCTCCATCGGTCCCGCCAAATGCAGCGAGACCCTGCGCACGGCGCTGGCGATGGGCGCCGATCGGGCGATCCATGTGCTCACCGAGGCGGAGGTCCAGCCGCTGGCGGTGGCCCGGATCCTGAAGGCGATCGTCGAACGCGAGCAGCCCGGGCTCGTGCTCATGGGCAAGCAGGCGATCGACGACGACAGCAACCAGACGGGGCAGATGCTGGCCGGCCTCCTCGGCTGGCCGCAGGCGACCTTCGTCTCCCGTCTCGAGATCATGGAGGGGGAGGCCGAGGCCGGGCGCGAAGTGGACGAGGGGATCGAGGTGATCCGCTTCCGCCTGCCGGCGGTGGTGACCGTCGATCTGCGCCTCAACGAGCCGCGCTACGCATCCCTGCCCAACATCATGAAGGCCAAGCGCAAGCCCATGGATCAGCTCACCCCGGAGGAGCTGGGGGTCGATACGACGCCACGGCTGCGCTACCTCGAAGTGCAGGAACCGCCCGGGCGTCAGGCCGGCGTGAAGGTGGCCTCGGTTCAGGAACTCGTCGCGAAGCTCAAGGAAGAGGCGGGGGTGATCTGATGGCGGTTCTGGTTCTGGCCCAGCACGACAACCGGGTCCTCGATCCGGCGGTCCTGCACGTGGTGACGGCCGCCCGCCAGCTCCGGGAAGAGGTCGATCTCCTGGTGGCCGGCAGGGATGCCGGTGAGGTGGCGAAGGCGGCGGCCGCGGTGGCGGGCGTGCGCCGCGTGCTCCACGCCGAGCACGAGGCCTATGCCGATCCGGTGGCCGAGGATCTGACCCCGCTCCTGCTGCGGCTGATGGAGGGCTACGACTATCTGCTCGCCGCCGCCACCACCTTCGGTAAGAACGTCCTGCCGCGGGTGGCGGCTCTCCTCGACAGCGCCCAGATCAGCGACATCGTCGAGGTGCTCGGACCCGACCGCTTCAAACGCTACATCTATGCGGGCAACGCCCTGGCGACGGTGGAAAGTGCCGACGACAAGCGGGTGCTCACGGTGCGGACGACTGCCTTCGAGGCGGCGCCGGCGGAGGGTGGGGCCGCCGAGATCGTCGCCGTCGAGCCGGCCGAACCCACCGGTCTCGCCCGGTTCCTGCGCCGCGAGGTGCACCGGAGCGAGCGGCCGGAGCTCACCTCGGCGCGGATCGTCGTCTCCGGCGGCCGCGGGATCGGTTCGGCGGAGAACTTCCGGATCCTCGAGGAGCTCGCCGATGTGCTGGGAGCCGCCATCGGGGCCTCGCGGGCGGCGGTGGACGCCGGCTTCGCCCCCAACGACTGGCAGGTGGGCCAGACCGGCAAGATCGTCGCCCCCGAGCTCTACCTGGCGGTCGGCATCTCCGGCGCCATCCAGCATCTCGCCGGGATGAAGGACAGCAAGGTCATCGTCGCCATCAACAAGGACGAGGAAGCGCCGATCTTCCAGGTGGCCGATTACGGCATCGTCGGCGATCTGTTCAAGATCGTTCCCGAACTGACCGAGGAGATCAGGCGCGCCAGGGCCGCCTGATCCTCGAGCGCGGAGCTTGGGTCATGCACAGCGCCTACGTCGAGCGCGACTATCCGGCGATCCCGGAGATCCGATGTATCGGTGTCATCGGCGCCGGCCAGATGGGGGCGGGCATCGCCCAGACGGCGGCGGTCGCCGGCTACCGGGTCAAACTCGTCGACGTCTCCCGGGACCAGCTCGAAAAGGCCCTCGCCAAGATCGACCATCTCCTCGGCCGGCAGGTGGCGAAGGGACGGATGAGCGAGGCCGACAAGGCCCGGGCCCTGGAACGGATCGAGACCGGCGAGAGCCTCGACATCATGGGCGATTGCGAGCTGGTGATCGAAGCCGCCACCGAGGACGAGGAACTCAAGAAGAGGATTCTCAAGGAGCTCTGTCCGCTGCTGCGGCCCGAGGCGCTGATCGCCACCAACACCTCCAGCATTTCCGTGACCCGTCTCGCCGCCCAGACCGATCGGCCCGAGCGTTTCATCGGCATGCATTTCATGAACCCGGTGCCGGTGATGAAGCTGGTCGAGATCATCCGCGGCATCGCCACCAGCCGGGAAACCTACGACGCCATCCGCGAGGTCGCCGAAAAGCTCGGCAAGGTCACGGTGACCGCCGAGGATTTCCCGGCCTTCATCGTCAACCGCATCCTCCTGCCGATGATCAACGAGGCGGTCTACACCCTCTACGAAGGGGTGGGGAACGTCGAAAGCATCGACACCGCCATGCGGCTCGGCGCCAACCATCCGATGGGGCCGCTCGAGCTCGCCGATTTCATCGGTCTCGACACCTGCCTCGCGGTGATGCAGGTGCTCTACGAGGGCCTCGCCGACAGCAAGTATCGCCCCTGTCCACTGCTGGTGAAATACGTCGAGGCCGGCTGGCTCGGCCGCAAGACCCAGCGCGGCTTCTACGATTACCGGGGCGAAAAGCCGATGCCCACCCGCTGAGGCCACGCTCCTCCCCCGGGGGCGAGGCGCCCGCGACAGCCCCGCGGTACCGCCCTCGCGGCGTGGAGATCGATCATCGCCGCGGGGGTGCGGATCACAGGGCGAGCGCCTTGGCGGCGCGTTTTTCCGCCTCCCGGACCTGCGGCGGCGACATCCGCCGGCGCAGGCGAATGAGGAGATCGTTGGCGAGCGCGTCCCCCTCCGCCGCCGCCTGGCTCAGCAGCACGTAGGCCAGCACCGGATTGAACCGGACGCCACGGCCGACCGAATGAAGGTAGCCGAGACTGGTACGGGCGCGGGCGTGGCCCTTGCGGGCCGCCTGATGGAACCAGCGGGCGGCGAGGGTGTCGCTCTGCTCGACGCCGCGCCCCTGGGCGTAGGCGACCCCGAGCAGGAACATCGATTCCGCATGTCCGTCTTCGGCGGCGAAGCGCAGCGCCTCGATCTTCTTCGTCAGTCTGGATGAAGTTTCGCTGGGTTGCGGCATCGCCCTGTCGGCAGTCGTCCCTTCGGCCGGCGAACGTCGTTCCGATCGCGGGCGGTGTAGCAGCGTGCCGCTAAGGAAGGGTTAACGCGGCGTCGGTGGGGCCACGGGGCGACGCTCTCCGGACGGGATTTGCCTCGAATGTTTTCAATCAGCAGTAGAAAGATTCCCGAGAAGAGTCTATTTTGTGAGCTGGCACCGAACATGCTCTGCGTTAAGGGGCCGTTAACCTCGTTGATGATAGGCTCGCAGGGCCCGATGCCGAGCACGCTTCTCGGAGGGACAGGCATCCGTTGCTTGGCAGCGATGGTGATGCGCGACGGCCGGAGCGCCGTCCGGGTAGATGGAGCCGTTGTCATGCCGCAGTCCGTTGCGACCCCCGTTTCCAACTCGCCGCCGGGACGGTCGTTCCTCGCCCGGCTCTCCGTTCTTCTGGGTGCCAGCCAGGAACTCGCCCATCGCTATCTCCTGGTGATGCGGTACACTCTCGTGAACGGCATCGCCGTGGCGCTGGTGGTGGCGGCCTGGCTGCAGGGGTGGCTCGATCCCCTGGTGGCCGCCGATCGGACCCGCCTCGTCGGTCTGATCGTGTTCGTCTTCCTGCTGGGCAACGTCTGGTGCGTACAGCGGCTGGTGGCCACCAGCCGGGAGCTCAACGCCCTCAAATGCGGCATCCGGCCGGCCGGCTCCAAGAGCGGCGAGTTCCTCAGCCAGATCGAGGGACGGGACGCGGCGACCCGGGCGAATCTGGCGGCGGTGCTCAAGGTCAAGCTGTTCTCCCGCATCGTTCCCATCCGTCATGTCGCCAACAGCCTGGTCATTCTCGGGCTGATCGGCACCGTCCTCGGCTTCATCATCGCCCTCGGCGGGGTGGACCCGCAGGCGGCTTCCGATGTGAGCGCCGTCGGACCGATGATTTCCACCTTGATCGACGGGATGTCGGTGGCCCTCCACACCACCCTCGTCGGCTCGGTGCTCAACGTCTGGCTGATGGTCAACTACCGTCTGCTGGAAAGCGGCACCATCCGTGTCCTGACCCAGGCGGTGGAGATGGGTGAGCGCTATGCCGGGGCCTGATCTGTTCGAAGAGGACGATTCGGGGACGGTGTTCCGCGACGTCATCATGCTGGCGCTGGCCGGCTTCGTGGCGGTGGTGATCCTCATGCTGCCCCATCTCAACCCGCCCGGAGCCAAGCAGTCCGAGGACACCGAGCCGCCCGGCAACGTCATCGTCGAGATCCGCTGGCCGGACGAGATCGACGCCGATGTCGATCTTTGGGTGGAGGCGCCGGGCGACGTGCCGGTCGGCTACTCCAACAAGGGCGGCCTCGTGTTCAATCTGCTGCGCGACGATCTCGGCAAGCGGGCCGACGCCACCGGCATGAACTACGAAGTGTCCTACTCCCGGGGCATCCCGCCCGGGGAGTATGCGGTCAACGTCCATCTCTACCGCAACGTCGCCAAGACCTATCCGATTCCGGTGACGGTCGTCACCAGCGTCAAGCGCAACGCCCAGGAATCGGCCAAACAGCTTCTCGCGAGCAAGGTGGAGCTCACCCGCGAGGGCCAGGAGATCACCGTCTATCGATTCGAGCTGGACGAATACGGCCGGCTGCAGCCGGGCAGCGTGCACAGTCTGCAGAAGCCCCTGCGAGCCTGGAGGAAAAAGTCGTGATGACCCTTCCCGATCTGTTTTTCGTGGCCGCCGGGCTGCTCGGTTTCCTGGCGACCATCACCGTTTGGTCGCCGCGTCGTCTGGGCGTCAAACTGGTCGCCCTCGGCACCACCATCCTTTTCCTGCCGCTTTCCTACCTGGCGTTCGCCGAACTGCTCAGCAAGCCCAAGCCGGTGGCCCTCGAATGGTGGCTGTCCACCGCCGACGAGGCGACGGTGCTCGGCAGCACCATGGAGGAAGGCCGCGGCATCTATCTCTGGCTGCAGCTCGCCGATCTCGAGGAACCCCGCGCCTATGTCCTGCCCTGGAATCGGGATCTCGCCGAGCAGCTCCAGAAGGCGATGCGGGAAGCCGAGGAACGCCGCAGCCAGGTGCGGATGCGGCTCCCCTTCGAGCCTTCCTGGGACGATCGCGAACCCAAGTTCTACGCCCTGCCGCAGCCCGCCCTGCCGCCCAAGGACGCGGCGCCCGACGCCCCCCGCTACTACGAGCGGCCCGGCACCGAGGCCTGACGGGCGGGGCGCCCGTTTCCACGGCTCCCCGAACCCGCATCTCCCGGCCCCGCGCATCCGTCGCGGGGCTGGTCATTCGCGGCCCGATCTGCTCGAACATCCGGAGCGTCTTCGGAGAGAGGTCATGTCCGCCCCGCCCCGCGCCGGTCGGTATCGTCTCGTCTACGCCGATCCACCCTGGCCGTTCGGCACCTATTCCCACAAGGGCAAGGGCCGGAGCCCCGAGGCCTGGTACGACACCATGAGCGTGGAGGAGATCGCGGCCCTGCCGGTGGGCAGCTGGGCGGCGCGCGACGCCGTGCTCCTGCTCTGGACCACCGATCCGCTGCTGCCGCGGGCACTCGAGGTGATCCGCGCCTGGGGCTTCACCTACAAGACGGTCGGTTTCTACTGGGCGAAACTCAGGAAGCGGGCCGATCCCCGTCGCTTCTCACCCGAGGACTTCGTCGCCGGTCTCGGCTTCTGGACCCGGGCCAATCCCGAACTCTGTCTGCTCGCCACCCGCGGTCGGCCGAAGCGTCGCTCGACCGCGGTACGACGGCTGATCGTCGCCCCCAGGCGCGAACATTCGCGCAAACCCGACGAGGCCTACGAACGGATCGAGGCGCTGGTCGAGGGCCCCTATCTCGAGCTGTTCGCGCGCGCCGTCCGCCCGGGCTGGGATTCCTGGGGTACGGAACGCCATCTGTTCGATCGCGGAGGCGGGCCACGCCGGCGCTGGAAGGCGAACGCCTATCCGGCGCCCGACCGGCCGCTTCCGTTCGATTCCCTCGAGGGTGACGGCGAGAGGTGAGACGCCGGCCGGCGGCGGGAGGGACGCGGAGTGGCGAGCCCTTCGTCCGCCCGCCGTCGGTATGCGGCCATTTCGCGGGCCCGGTCCCGCGAGCCGGTCCGGTGCCGACGGCCCCGCATCCGCCCGAGACATGCGAGAAGTGACCACCGGCGCTCCGGTGGGCGGCGCGCGAGCGTGGCCCCCTCGCGGGACGCGGGGATCGAGGTTCCTGCCGCCACGGTCTCGATGGTGGCACCGCCCGCCGCACCTCGAACACCCGCCGAATGCGCGAAGCCCCACGGAGCGGTTCCGTAACGACACCGACAGCGGATCTTCTGCGATCGATCCCGGCCCGCGTCGATGAACGCCTCGCCGCCGCGATCCGGGAGCCGCTGGTCGATGCCGAGGCGGTCCCCGCCGGCGGGGGACGTGGCCCGCGGGATATCGGCCGGCTGGTTCGTCATTTCGACGTCACGAGCCGGTTCGTCGGGGATCGTGGCATCGCGCACGCCCCGGGAGGAGGGGGCGGCGCGCCCGGTGCGTGCGGCTGCGGTCCCCTGCCCGGGTCGCCGGGCCGAACGCTCGTGAGGTCGCGGTGGCGATGCGGCCGGGACTGCCTGGGGGTGGTGCATCCGCTGATGGTCGGCGACGAGGAGGGCGGTCGCCGATCGGGCGCGCCGCGGTCTCGCTGCCGCCGCGACCGGTCCCCGGCGGTCCTCGCGATCGCCGCGGTGGGATCCGGAGTGGGTTCCGCCCTCGTTCTCACGCACCGGCCGTGTCGCCACGGGTTTCCCGGGCGGGCCGGCACCGGCGCCGCGGGACGGTCCGGAGGCGGGTCTCGATGCCCGGACGCCGCGGTCACCCTCGCCCCGAAGCTGCGCCGAGGAATCGGGGCCGACGCCGGGCCTGCGGGTAGGGCCACGGGATACCGTATCGTCCGACGGGGTGGCCAGCTCCCGGGAGGATCTCGCGGATCCGGGGAAGCGGGCCGGGCGTCTCCATGCGGGAAAGCGGGACCGTTCCGGTCCCGTTTATGCGCATAGATGCTCATATTCGCCCACCACGCTACCCGGTGGTGCCCGCCCGCGGAAGCGGAGATCATCGGATCCGTTCGGGAAACCCGGTCACGACCGGAAGACGCGGTTTCCGGCGCCGCGGTGGATGCGCGAGAGCTCGGGATCCTTCCGGCACTCCATGATGCCGTTGACATCGCGGATGCAGACGTAACGGGTGGCCGCCCCCGGCTCGTGGCCGGCGACCAGCCGGGCGATGCGCAGCACCGCCGTCTCCATGTCCAGCGCATCGACCGGTACGCCCAGGACTTCGAAGCGATGCCCGGGGAAGCGACCGCCGGGCAGGCGGGTTTCCGGCGGTCGTGCCGGTGCGCGAGGACCGGCGGTTCGGCTCACGGCATCTGGTCCGCGCCGCCGACCGCTCGGCCGGCATGGTGTTGGAGGAACCAGCGGTAAGTCTGGCGGATGCCCTCTTCGAGGGGGATTTCGGGTCGCCAGCCGAGGGCGGTGATGCGGGAGATGTCGAGCCGTTTTTCGGGGGTGCCGTCGGGGCGGGCGGGATCGAAGCGGATGCGGCCGCGGAAGCCGGTGATGCGGGCGATGGTTTCGGCCAGTTCGCGGATCGTCAGATCCTCGCCGCAGCCGATGTTGATCGGGATTTCGTCGGAGAAACGGCGCAGCAGATGGACGCAGGCTTCGGCGAGATCCGCGACATGGAGGAATTCGCGCCTGGGGGTGCCGCTGCCCCAGACCACCACCTCTCCATCGCCGCGGCTCTTCGCTTCGTGGAAGCGGCGGAGGAGGGCCGGCAGGACATGGCCGGTTTCGGGGTCGAAATCGTCGTGCGGGCCGTAGAGATTGGTGGGCATGCAGGCGATGAAGTCGGCCCCGTACTGCCGCCGATGGGCCCGACAGAGTTCGAGGCCGCAGATCTTGGCCAGGGCGTACGCACGGTTGGTCTCCTCGAGCGGCCCGGTCAGCAGATATTCCTCGCGGATCGGCTGCCGGCAGTCGCGGGGATAGATGCAGGAGGAGCCCAGGAAGAGGAGCTTTTCCACCCCGAGCCCGGCGCTGGCCGTGATCACCTCCAGTTCGATCCGCAGGTTCTGCTCCAGGAATTCGACCGGCCGGCGGGCGTTGGCGAGGATGCCGCCGACCCGGGCGGCGGCGAGGATCACCACCTGGGGACGATGGCGGGTCATCCAGGCCCGCACCGCCGCCCCCTCGGTGAGATCGAGTTCCTCGCGGGGCACGGTGAGGAGCTCCACCGGCTCCCGGGAAAGCCGGCGCAAAAGCGCCCGCCCCACCATCCCGCGATGGCCGGCCACCCAGACCCGCTTGCCGGAAAGGTCGTAGAGCGGTGCCGCCGTCACCGCCGCCCCCCGATCCGCCGCCCGTCAGTCCGCCGCATCGTGGATCCGCCGCCCGCCCAGGAGCTCGCGCCGGAGCGCCTCGAGATCGGCCCGCACCATCTCCCGCACCAGCTCCCGGAACCCGACCCGCGGCCGCCAGCCCAGTTCGCGCCGCGCCTTGCCGGCATCGCCCTCGAGATGGGGCACCTCCAGGGGGCGGAAATAGCGTGGATCCACCTCCACCAGCACCTGCCCGGTGCGGGCGCAGATCCCCTTCTCCTCGATCCCCTCCCCGCGCCACACCAGCGGCCGGTCGATCTCGGCGAAGGCCAGCTCCACGAACTCCCGCACGCTGTGCGATTCCCCCGTCGCCAGCACATAGTCCGAAGGCCGCTCGGCCTGCAGCATCCGCCACATCCCCTCGACGAAATCCCGCGCATGACCCCAGTCCCGCCGCGCCTCCAGATTGCCGATCCACAGCCGCCCCTGCAGACCCAAGGCGATCGCCGCCGCCGCCCGGCTGATCTTGCGGGTGACGAAGGTCTCCCCCCGCAAGGGACTCTCGTGATTGAACAGGATCCCGTTGACCGCGAACATCCCGTAACCCTCGCGGTAGTTGCGGACGATCCAGTAGGCGTAGAGCTTGGCCGTCGCATAGGGGCTCCGCGGCAGGAACGGCGTCTCCTCGCTCTGCGGCGGCGGCGCCGCCCCGTAGAGCTCCGAGCTCGAGGCCTGATAGAAACGCACCCGCTCCTCCATCCCCAGAATGCGGATCGCCTCCAGAAGCCGCAGCGTCCCCAGCCCGTCGGCATTGGCGGTGTATTCCGCGGTCTCGAAACTCACCTTCACATGGCTCTGCGCCGCCAGATTGTAGATCTCGTCGGGACGGACCTCCTGGACGATCCGGATCAGATTGGTGGCATCCGTCATGTCCCCGTAATGCAGGAAAAACCGCGCATCCCCCTCGTGCGGATCCACATACAGACGATCCACCCGCGCCGTGTTGAACGAACTCGCCCGGCGCTTCACCCCATGAACCTCGTACCCCTTCGACAACAGCAGCTCCGAGAGATAACTCCCGTCCTGACCCGTCACACCCGTGATCAACGCTACCCTGGTCACGACGCCAGCGCCTCCCGACCGGCGAGCAGCGCGTCGAAATAGGCGATGGTGCGCGTGAGCCCCTCCTCGAGCGGCACCTTGGGCTCCCAGCCCAGGAGCTCGCGGGCGCGGCCGATGTCGGGGCGGCGCTGCAGGGGATCGTCCTGCGGCAGCGGCCGGAAGACGATCTCCGAGCGCGAGCCCGTCAGCTCGCGGACCTTCTCGGCGAGCTCGAGGATGGTGAACTCGCTCGGGTTGCCGAGATTGACCGGGCCGGTGACCGCGGCCGGCGTGTCCATCAGCCGCAAGAGCCCCTCGATCAGATCGTCGACGTAGCAGAAGCTCCGGCTCTGGCTGCCGTCGCCGTAAACCGTCAGGGGCGCGCCCTTGAGCGCCTGGACGATGAAATTGGAGACCACCCGACCGTCGTCGGGATGCATCCGCGGCCCGTAGGTGTTGAAGATGCGGGCCACCTTGATCTCGAGGCGATGCTGGCGGTGATAGTCGAAGAAGAGGGTCTCGGCGCAGCGCTTGCCCTCGTCGTAGCAGGCCCGGGGGCCGATCGGATTGACATTGCCCCAGTAGCTTTCGGGCTGCGGATGCAGCGAGGGATCGCCGTAGACCTCCGAGGTGCTGGCCTGGAGAATCCGCGCCCGGGTGCGCTTGGCCAGCCCCAGCATGTTGATGGCGCCGTGGACCGAGACCTTGGTGGTCTGGACCGGATCGAACTGGTAATGGACCGGACTCGCCGGGCAGGCCAGATTGAAGATGCGGTCCACCTCCACATAGAGCGGGAAGGTGATGTCGTGGCGCATCAGCTCGAAATCCGGGTGGTCCATCAGATGCGCCACATGGCCGCGGCGACCGGTGAAGAAGTTGTCGACGCACAGCACCTCGTGGCCCCGGGCCAGCAGCCTTTCGCAGAGATGGGAGCCGAGAAACCCGGCCCCGCCGGTCACCAAAATCCGTTGCGCCACCAGGTTCGTCACGCGACTTCCTCCAACCCGTCCCCCGCCAGCCCGCCGTGGACGAACGGCGGGGCGAGATCCTCGTGCCAGGCCAACGCCGTGGCGATGGCCCGCTCGTCCCGACGTTCGCCCCGGCTCATCATGACGAGGGTCTTCCAGACGATCCGGAGATCGAGCCAAGGTGAGGCATGCGCGATATACCACATGTCCATGGCGTACTTTTCCCGGAACTCGAGCCGGTTACCGCCGTTGACCTGGGCCCAACCGGTGACCCCGGGTCGGACCAGAAAGCGCCCTCGCCCCTTGTCCGGCATCCGCTCCAGATCCTCGGCGAT
>Ga0256839_1001656_pt1 | contig 26549 bp, 25 predicted proteins | sample 354166metaG_FD_185968 | JGI IMG/M metagenome (GOLD analysis project Ga0256839, IMG submission 185968) | Hydrothermal vent microbial communities from Mid Atlantic Ridge, Atlantic Ocean - 354-166 | ecosystem: Environmental > Aquatic > Marine > Hydrothermal vents | place: Atlantic Ocean: Mid... | reverse complement strand
ATTATTTCAAACAAATGGATGAGAAACACCTCATCAATCTGTTTTAATATCGTCAGTATAGACAACTAACCCTTATCAGACATGAACACCATTGCAACCCGATTAGACGATGTCCGGCAGCGCATACAGAGCGCAGCCACGAAATATGGCCGCCCGAACCATAGCATACAGCTGCTGGCGGTAAGCAAGACCCGCCCGGCCGAAGATATCCGATCTGCTCTTGAGGCGGGCCAACCCTGCTTTGGTGAAAGCTACCTGCAAGAGGCGGTAGAGAAGATCCAGCAGCTTGCAGATGCCCAGGCAGAGTGGCACTTCATTGGGCGTATCCAGGGCAACAAGACAAAGATCATTGCCGCACATTTTGACTGGGTGCATGGGCTGTGCAGCTTCAAGCACGCCCAGCGCCTCAATGACCAGCGCCCCGACAAGCTGCCGCCTTTAAACGTCTGTCTGCAGATCAATCTGTCCAACGAGCAATCAAAGGCCGGCATCACACCGGCAGAGGCAGCCGAGCTGGCAGGCCTGATCCATGCGCTGCCCAGGCTGCACCTTAAAGGGCTGATGACACTCCCCGCCCCTGCAGAAACATTACTGCAACAGCGCCAACCCTTCCAGGCATTGCGGGAGCTGCGCGACCGGATTAAAACCGATACGCTGCCACTTGATACCCTATCCATGGGCATGTCAGGTGATCTTGAGGCGGCAATCGCCGAAGGAGCCACCATCGTGCGGGTTGGCACCGCCATTTTTGGCCCCCGAAACCACAGGAAATAGGCTCTATACCTTCGTTGAAAATACGTTAGAATCAGAAACCATGACCCCACAGCACCCAACCATTATGAGAACAAAAACCCTGGCATTTATCGGCGGCGGCAATATGGCCGCCAGCCTGATCAGCGGCCTGATCAGCGGCGGCTACGACCCACAGCAGATATCAGTCAGCGACCCTGATGCCGAGAAACTGGCATCCCTGGCAGCCCATTTCAGGATCAAATCCACATCGGAAAATGCCCAGGCTGCCGCCAATGCAGAGATCGTAATACTGGCAGTCAAACCACAGGCCATGCAGTCCGCTGCTCGCTCACTGGCCAGCGCGCTACAGCAGACAAAACCACTGGTGATCTCCGTTGCCGCCGGCATCCGGGAGATCGACCTGCAAGAGTGGCTGGGGGGCAATCTCTCTTTAGTACGCACCATGCCCAACACCCCCGCCATGATCCAGACCGGAGCCATCGTGCTGCACGCCAGCCCACAGGTATCCACCGCACAACGGGATCTGGCCGAGTCCATCATGCGCGCGGTGGGGCTGACCCGCTGGGTAGACAATGAAGAGTTGATGGATGCGGTTACCGCCCTCTCCGGCAGTGGCCCGGCTTACTTCTTCCTGGTAATGGAGGCGATGGAGGCTGCGGGCATCGAACTGGGCATCCCTGCCGATACTGCCCGGCTGCTCACCTTGCAGACCGCCCTGGGTGCCGCCAAGATGGCCATGGAGAGCACAGAGAGCCCCGCCATGCTGCGCCAGCGCGTCACCTCGCCCGGCGGCACAACCGAGTCTGCACTAAAGACCTTGAATGAGGGCGATCTTCTGCCACTGTTCAAACAGGCGCTGACCGACGCCCGCGACCGATCCATAGAGTTATCAGAGATGTTAAAGGATTCATGATGGATAGCAGCTACCTTACCAATCCGCTGGTCTTTCTCATCCAGACACTATTCGGGCTATACATCCTGGTGGTTATGCTGCGCTTTCTTCTGCAGTGGGCCAGGGCTGATTTCTACAACCCGCTATCACAGTTCATCGTCAAGGTCACAACCCCCGCTCTGCGCCCTATGCGCCGCATTATCCCTGGGCTTGGCGGGCTGGATTTTTCCGCCATCGTCTTAATGTGGCTGCTTAAAACCCTGGAGCTGATGCTGGTTATTCTGATCACAAGCGGCATTTTCAACCCCATCGGCCCCATGCTCTGGGCAGTACCTCAGCTCGTTGACCTGGCTATTAATGTCTTTCTCTTTGCCATCCTGATTCAGGTTGTCATCAGCTGGATCAACCCCGGCACATACAACCCTGTCATAGGTGTTATCAACAGCCTTACCGACCCAATCATGCGCCCGGCGCGCCGGCTCATCCCACCCATCTCCGGGCTGGATCTCTCACCGATGCTGGTCATTCTGGGGCTCTATCTGCTCAAGATGCTTCTGCTGCCACCCCTATTGATGCTCACAGGCAGCCCATTCCGCTAACCACTTAACAACAATAAGGGCATGATAAAATGAATTAAAACCAGACCCTTGCTTTAACACTGCTGCTGATCGGGCTGATGATCCCAACCGGCGTTTTTGCTTTTACGGATTACAATCTGGATCCCGAGGGGGCGATAGAAAACTGCCGCACCTGCCATGATAACCATCGGAAGCAGCTGTTCCTGAAAAGCTCCAACTCCGACGCCCACCACCTGCTGCATAATACCGAGATAAAGGGCTCGGCAGCACCCAACGCAGAAACAGATAGCGATGGCCTCTATGACTGCATGACCTGCCACACATCCACCATGACCGACTATGGCATAGATATCACAGCCGAAAGGGATTGCATCAAATGCCATGGCAACGCCACTTTCTGGCCAGACAGAGACCACGCCCGAATAGAGTTGCTACAGAATTCGGGGGCGATCCCAGAGAGCGCACTCGCATGCTTCCTTTGCCACGACTTTGAGGTCGATGAAAATGGAGATTTCACCGGGCAGATAAGGTTTTTCCCTCCATAATATTTCGATTTCGAGTCTATGCCATATCGAGTGGGTAACGAATTGACACAGACGCCTATATGGATATAGGTGGTAGAGCACCAAAAGTAGGCGCTTTAGGCGACGCAGGAGCAGTTGCCGAGACCACAGAGAGCGTAGAGATTTAGCCTCTGAGGGTTTGATTTTACGCTGCTGATAGCAAAAAATGCAGGCAGGCTTTACGTCTGCCAGTAAAATAAATTACAGATTAACATGATGTTTTATAACGTAATTTACCGCTTGCAAGAGAATCAGTTACAGGTGATAGCTCCCCCTGTTTACAGGGTGAAGAGTGTTGTTGACTCTAAAGATAACTCTGTGGCCTCTGTATTCTCTGTGTCTAAAGAATAGCTGGGCTACCCACTCAATATGGCATAGACCCATAGTTTCACTGCTGCACCAGCAAGCAATTTCACTGGAGGTAGAACGCAGCCAGTGCCAGATCCTCTGGCCGCGTGATCTTGATATTGTCCGGGCGCCCCTCTATCAGCCTGGGGGAATACCCGGCCAACTCCATCGCACTGGCCTCATCCGTCACCTGCATGCCCTGCTCAAGCGCTTGTGACAGCGCGCTGCGCAACAGACTCAAACGAAACATCTGCGGTGTAAAGGCGTGCCAAAGCCCCTCTCGGCAGACCGTCTCTGCGATCTGCCCTGACTCATCGGCACGCTTCATGGTATCTCTGACCGGCATCCCCAGGATGCCCCCTACTGGATGACTATTCAGCTGTTCAATCAGCGCATCAATATCGCTGCTACGCAGACAGGGACGGGCGGCATCATGCACCAAAACCCAATCATCCTCTGCGGCTATCTCACTCAGCCGATTCAGCGCATTAAGCACGGAGTAGCAACGTTCAGCACCGCCATCCACGCTGATCACATCGGCATGGCTGGCATAGTCGGTATCCGGCCACCATTCGTCATCCGGTGAGAGCGCCACCAGGGTCTGCCTGATCTGTGGATGATCCAGCAGCCGTTGCAACGTATGTTCGATGACCCGCCGGCCATTGAGCAGGAGGTACTGTTTGGGGATGTCGCTGCCCATACGCCGTCCCACGCCCGCTGCAGGCACTACTGCCCAATAGGTTTTGCTATTGCTCACGTTGCTCTTTTGATTGCTCTTCCGGCTCGATGATCTGGTAGAAGGTTTCGCCTTTGCGAATCATCCCCAACTCGCTGCGGGCGCGCTCTTCCACTGCGGTAAGCCCCTGTTTGAGGTCCTGCACCTCAGCCATCAAGGCGCGGTTTCGCTGGCGCAGTTGCGCCAGCTCTTGCTGTTGCGTGGCGATCTCCCGTTTGAGGTTGCTCACCTCGGCCAGGCTGCCCTCGCCCACCCACAGCCGATACTGCAACAGCAACAGCAGCACAATAAGAACCCCGATAATTTTTCGCACCTGTCAGAGCCCTTGTCTATGTCATTGTCAAAGCCCGCGGAATGCCCCCCGCCCGGCATAGACGGCGTCTTCGCCCAACTGATCCTCGATACGCATCAGCTGGTTGTATTTGGCAACACGGTCTGAACGACAGAGGGAGCCGGTCTTGATCTGGCCGGTATTGGCTGCCACCACCAAATCCGCAATGGTGGTATCTTCCGTCTCACCCGAGCGGTGTGATACCACAGCGCTGAAGCCTGCATCGTGCGCCATCTTGATCGCCGCCAGGGTCTCTGTCAGGGTGCCGATCTGGTTGAACTTGATCAGAATGGAGTTGGCGATATGTTCATCTATGCCGCGTTGCAGGATGCGGGTATTGGTCACAAAGAGGTCATCACCCACCAGCTGCACCCGGTCACCCAGCTTTTCAGTCAATATCTTCCAGCCCTCCCAGTCACTCTCGTCCATGCCATCCTCGACAGAGATGATGGGGTATTTATCAACCAGTGAGACCAGATAGTCCGCAAAACCCGCTGCATCAAACTGCCGCCCTTCAGAGGCCAGATCGTAGACGCCATCCTTGTAGAATTCAGAGCTGGCCACATCCAGGCCAAGGTAGATATCCTTACCTGCTTCGTAACCTGCATTTTTGATCGCTTCGAGGATCACCTCGCAGGCCTCCTCATTGGAGCTCAGATCCGGGGCAAAGCCGCCCTCATCGCCCACCGAGGTGGAGAGGCCACGCACAGTCAGCACCTTCTGCAGCGCATGGAATACCTCTGCACCATAACGCACCGCTTCACGGAATGACGGAGCACCCACCGGCAGGATCATAAACTCCTGCAGATCCACGCTGTTGGCGGCATGTGCGCCACCGTTGATGATGTTCATCATCGGCACCGGCAGGCGGTAGGGGCCATCGCAGAGCGAACGGTAGAGCGGCAACTCACGCTCTTGGGCTGCTGCATGGGCAGCCGCCAGAGAGACGGCCAGCATGGCATTGGCACCCAGCTTCTCTTTATTTTCCGTACCATCCAGCTCGATGAGCAGGCCATCCAGCGCAGCCTGATCGGTGACCTCCATACCCATCAGGGCATCACATATCTCGCCATTCACATTGGCAACTGCGTTCAGCACGCCCTTGCCGCCATAGCGGCTTTTGTCACCATCGCGCAGCTCCAGCGCCTCACGCGAACCGGTTGAGGCACCAGAAGGGGCAACCGCACGGCCAATGGCACCATCGGCGGTGACAACATCCGCCTCAATGGTTGGGTTGCCCCGTGAATCCAGAATCTCGCGTGCTCGAACATCAATAATCTCTGACATAATCTCATCCTAACTCGTTATAAACTAAAACCTAAACTCTGCAAGCACGATCACTTGCAGGATTTAGGTAAAAACTGAGGCCTCAATAAGCTCCTGCCGCTTCACCACTTGATCCAGCTCGATCAGGGTCTCCAGCAGCGGCCTCATCTGATCCAGCGGCCAGGAGTTGGGACCATCACAGAGCGCCTGCGCCGGGTTGGGGTGGGTCTCCATGAAGAGGCCTGAAATCCCCGCCGCCACGGCCGCCCGGGCCAGCACCGGCACATACTCCCGCTGACCGCCGGAGCTGCTGCCCTGCCCGCCCGGCAGCTGCACCGAATGGGTCGCATCAAATACCACGGGGCACTCTGTATCTCGCATGGCCGCCAGCGAGCGCATATCCACCACCAGGTTGTTGTAGCCGAAGCAGACACCACGCTCGCAGACCATCAGCTGATCATTGCCTTCGCTCTTCGCCTTGGCAATCACCTGCTGCATATCCCAGGGTGCCAGGAACTGCCCTTTTTTATAGTTGACCGGCTTGCCCTGACGCGCCACATCCTGGATAAAATCGGTCTGGCGACAGAGAAAGGCCGGGGTCTGCAACACATCCACCACATCGGCCACTTCGCCCAGCGGGGTATCGGTGTGGACATCGGTCAGCACCCGTACGCCCACCTCGGTGCGCACCCTCTCCAGGATACGCAGCCCCGCTTCGAGTCCCGGCCCGCGAAACCCTGAAAGGGATGAGCGGTTGGCCTTGTCAAAAGAGGATTTGAAGATAAAGGGGATACCCAGCTCAGCGGTAATCTCTTTGAGCTGTCCCGCCGTGTCGATGCTCATCTGCTCACTTTCGATCACGCAGGGCCCCGCAATCAGAAACAGGGGGTGCTCCAGCCCCACCTCAAATCCACAGATATTCATCGGTCAGCCTGCGCGCTTCTGCTGTTCACGCGCCGCCCGGATAAAGCCTGAAAAGAGCGCATGGCCATAACGGGGGGTGGAGGTAAACTCCGGATGGAACTGGCAGGCGATAAACCAGGGGTGATCGGGGATCTCGACCACCTCGACCAGCTTGCCATCCAGTGAGGTGCCGGCAATCCGCAGGCCAGCCTTTTTCAGAGCCTCCAGATATTGATTATTGAACTCATAGCGGTGGCGGTGGCGCTCGGTGATCGTATCCTTGCCATACAGCGCCCGCGAGCGGCTGTCGGCCTGCAGCCGGCACTCCTGCCCACCCAGCCGCATGGTGCCACCGAGATCGGAATCGGCATCGCGGGCTTCCAGTTTTCCATCGGCATTCAGCCATTCGGTAATCAGCGCAATAACCGGGTACGGCGTATGCTTATCAAACTCGGTGCTCTGCGCACCTTCAAGCCCGGCCACATTACGCGCATACTCCACAACCGCCGCCTGCATGCCCAGGCAGATACCCAGGTAGGGGATGCGCTTTTCACGCGCATATTTTACCGCTGCAATCTTGCCCTCAACACCGCGTTCGCCAAACCCGCCGGGAACCAGAATGGCATCCATCCCATCCAGACAAGCCGCCCCCTCCTGCTCGATCTGTTCCGAATCCACATAACGGATATTGACCCGCGTCCGGGTGTGCATACCGGCATGGCTCAGCGCCTCAGAGAGCGATTTGTAGGCCTCGGTCAGATGCATGTATTTGCCGACCATGGCGATCGTTACTTCGCCATCAGGATTTTCCAGCCGCTCGATCACCCGGTTCCACTCGGAGAGATCAGCCGGTGGCACATTGAGCCCCAAGTGGCGCACCACAATCTCATCCAGATTCTGGGCATGCAGCAGGGCGGGGATACGATAGATGTTATCGGCATCGACACAGGAGATCACCGCCTCCTCCTGCACATTGGTGAAGAGGGCTATCTTGCGGCGCTCAGCGTCCGGCAGGGGGCGCTCTGAGCGGGCCAGCAGAATATCCGGCTGGATGCCGATCGAACGCAGCTCCTTGACCGAGTGCTGTGTCGGTTTGGTTTTGATCTCGCCCGCAGTGGCAATATAGGGCACCAGCGTCAGATGCATAAAGAGGGCGTTGGCATGCCCCAGCTCCACGCACATTTGACGAATGGCTTCAAGAAACGGCAGGGATTCAATATCGCCGACGGTGCCGCCGATCTCAACCAGCGCAATGTCGGCATCACCTGCACCCAGCACCACACTGTCACGAATCTGGTTGGTGATATGCGGGATGACCTGCACCGTCGCGCCCAGGTAGTCACCCCGACGCTCCTTGCGGATGACGCTGTCGTAGATCTGACCCGTGGTAAAGTTATTGTTGCGCCCCATTGTGGTGCGCACGAAGCGCTCGTAGTGGCCGAGATCCAGATCTGTCTCGGCACCATCCTCGGTTACATACACCTCGCCATGCTGGAACGGGCTCATGGTGCCCGGGTCAACATTGATGTAGGGATCCAGCTTGATCATGGTGACCTTCAGGCCACGCGCCTCAAGCAGTGCAGCAAGGGATGCGGAGGCGATGCCTTTACCCAAAGAGGAGACTACACCACCGGTAACAAATATATATTTTGTCATTAAATTATGCTGCGAAAGGAAAAGATCTGGACGGCGTTGTAAGTTACCAGAAAAGGGGCTTTAGAACAATCGCCGAGATCACTCCAGGCAGACGACCCAGGTCAAACCGCCATCCAATATATCTGGCTAATTAATTGATAACAAACACTTTTTTTACCATCACAGCGGCCATGCTGCATCTTGAGATTATTCACCCTCTGCCTCAACCCGCCTCCAGACACAGGGCTGGCCACAGGCCTTGTCCAGCGCATCCAGACGCAGCTCGTGTGCCCGACACTCCGACTCCGTTGCCAGAACGACCGCAAGCGGCCTGCGCCCTGTGGCGAGGCGTCTGATAGCCACGCCGCCACCCGACCCGCCATCCTCTTCTGAAAGGCCGCCAAACGAGAGGGCAGCCTGCCCGCCTGTCATCACCAGATAGAGATCCGCCAGGATCTCAGAGTCGAGCAGGGCACCGTGCAGCTGCCGCTGGCTGTTGTCTATCTCATAGCGCCGACAGAGCGCATCCAGGCTGTTGCGCTGTCCCGGATGCTTTTTTCTGGCCATCACCAGGGTGTCGGTAATCTTGCAGAGCGACTCCAGACCCCCCTCTTCCCGGCCAGCCCGCTTCAGCTCGGCGTTGAGAAAGCCCACATCAAACGGGGCATTGTGGATGATCAGCTCGGCACCATCGACATAGCGGATAAAATCATCCGCCACATCCTCGAATCTCGGCTTGTCTGCCAGAAATTCGGTGGTGATGCCATGCACCTCAACCGCCGCATCGTCAATCTCACGGTCGGGTTGCAGGTATTGATGAAAATTGTTGCCGGTCAGCCTCCGGTCGATAAGCTCTACGCAGCCGATCTCAATGATCCGGTGCCCCTGCTTTGGCTCCAGTCCGGTGGTCTCTGTATCCAGTACGATCTGACGCATCTGTGATCACCCCCCCTGCGAGCGGCCTATCGTTTCAATTCCCCGGTTGGCCAACTCATCGGCCAGCTCATTCTCCGGGTGCCCACTATGGCCTTTGACCCAGGCCCACTCAACACGGTGTCTGGCCACCTCGGCATCCAGCTGCTGCCAGAGGTCCTTATTCTTTACCGGCTTGCGGCTCGCCGTCATCCAGCCCTTACGCTTCCAGTTGCTGATCCACTGCGTAATGCCATTTTTTACATATTGTGAATCGGTCGTAATATGTACTTCACAGCCCTGCTTCAGCGCCTTGAGCGCAAAGATGACCGCCGACAGCTCCATACGGTTGTTGGTGGTATCCGCCTCACCACCATACAGCTGTTTTTCAGTATCGTTATAGCGCAGCAGCGCCCCCCAGCCACCTGGGCCGGGATTGCCCTTGCAGGCACCATCGGTATATATCTCTACCCTTTTACTCATTCGATTCTCTCGTTGTTGGTTCTATAATTCGCCCCCCCAGCAGACTGGCCTTGCGCTGCCAGATCGGCCCTACCATCGTCATGGTCGAAACCCGCTTGACCGCCTGCATCACATAGACCGAAGAGAGCCTTGGCCAAAACCGCTGCCCGATGCTCTCCATCCGTTCCAGCCGCGCCATCATCCCCGGCCCCCGCAGCGGTGGCCGAAACATCAGCTGTCGCGTCACCTCCAGATCAAACCCCAGCAGCGAGAGCCAGTCACTGATGCGCCACGGCCCCAGAAAACGCCCTTGCCAGGGGATAGCCGTTGATGATCGCTTGAACAGCCGCCAGAGACCCCAGAGGCTCAGCGGATTAAATCCAAGGATCACCACGCGCCCCTCAGGTATCAGGATTCGCTCTACCTCTCGCAAAATGCGGTGGGGATCGGCAGAAAAATCGAGCGTGTGCGGCATCAAAACAGCATCAACCGTCGCAGACAGTATGGGCAACTCCAGGGGGTCAGCCCGCACATGCGCCACCAGTGATGGGGTCGGCATGCAGGCATCCAGCACCAGATGGGAGCGAAAGCGGCTCACCCCCGAGAGGTCAAAATCAAAGCCTCCTCCCCCCAGCTGCACGAGATGGTGCCCAAACAGCTCAGAGAATATCTGTTCCAGACACTGCTGCTCCTGCTCCAGCAGCACCTGCCCCGGGGATTGCTGCAGCCAATCATGCAGCCGTTGCTGAAAATCGGGTTGGGTCATATCTGCGGTGTATCGTTTCATGGCTGGGAGCGAGCATACCTTCTTAAAAAAGTGGCGTCAGCTGGAAAAAGTGTGATGACATCCATATAATCGGCGGAATTTTTACAGCTTCGCTTCAGCCTGTAACAGCTGCGCCGACACTATACTGCGACTGCGGCTCAAACCGCACAAAAAATAATTCTGGAGATCTGATGCCTGCCCACCTGTTTCGCAAAAGTCTGACCCTGCTCACCGCCCTGCTCCTGACAGGCTGCCAGGGATTGCCACAAAAAGGCGGGGTATCCAATTCGCTTTTTGCAAATTTCCCAAGCCTCACGCCTGACCCTCTGCCGCCAAAGGCTGAACCGGAGAGCACTCCGGATAGAGAAGGGGCAGCGGCGCTGCTTGCCACAGTAGAGACTGCCTTTACCGAGCCCACCGAGCCTGTGCTGGAGCCGGCCCCGGACTTCTCAACCGAAGAGCCGGAAGCGCACACCGCAACAGCAGCCATTGAGGCAACAGCCCCGGAGCCTACAGCCGCTATTGAGGAGGCAGCACACCACGATCTTTGGCAGCGAACCCTGGCCGGCTACCAGCTCACCATCCCCAACAACTCACGCATCGACCATGAGTTCAAATGGTTCACCTCACATGCCGATTATGTAAAACGCATCCAGACGCGGGCACAGCCCTATCTCCATTTTATTCTGGAAGAGATTGAGAAGAGGGATATGCCCAGCGAGCTGGCGTTGCTGCCCGTCGTCGAGAGCGCCTTTCAACCCTTTGCCTACTCGCCCGGCAGGGCTGCGGGTCTGTGGCAGTTCATCCCATCCACCGGCAAACACTTCGGTCTGAAGCAGAACTGGTGGTACGACGGCCGACGCGATGTGGTCTCGGCCACCCAGGCGGCGCTGGACTATCTGCAATCCCTTGCCAACCGCTTTGACGGCGACTGGGAGCTGGCACTGGCCTCCTATAACGCCGGCGCTGGCACCGTATCACGCGCCATACGGAAGAACAAAAAGCGGGGCAAGGCGACCGATTTCTGGTCACTGGATCTGCCGCGCGAGACCAAAAGCTACGTGCCGCGCCTGCTGGCCTTTGCCCGGCTGCTCGCCCAATCAGAGAGCCTGGGCATCCACTTTGCCCCGCTCCCGAACGAACCACACTTTGCCAGTGTCGATATTGGCGCACAGCTGGATCTTGCGCTGGCCGCAGAGATGGCGGAGATCACCATTCAGGAGCTATACCACCTCAACCCGGGATTTAACCGCTGGGCTACCGACCCCCAGGGGCCACACCGGCTACAGCTGCCGGTCGATAAGGTCGAGCCATTCAAACAGAAACTGGCCGCTCTGGGTGATGACAAGCGCCTGCGCTGGAAGCGCTACAAAATCAAGAGTGGTGACAACCTCGGGGCCATTGCCCACCGGCACAACACCACGGTGGCACTGCTACAGCAGGTCAACAAGATCCGCAGCACCCAGATCCGGGCAGGCAGGCATCTGCTGATCCCCATCTCAAGCAAAAGTCTGGAGCACTACGCCTTTAGCGCCCAACAGCGCAAAAACAGGCTCCAGAACAGCTCAAGGAGCGGGACAAAAATCAGCTACACCGTGCGTGCGGGAGACAACCTGTGGGACATCTCCCGCAGCTTCAAGGTCAACCACCGCACACTGGCAAAATGGAATGGCATGGCACCCAGGGATCTGCTTAAACCGGGGCAGAAGCTGGTGATCTGGACAAAGAAGAAGAGCACTCCGGGCAGCAGGCTTACGATCGCTACACTTCCATCCAGCATGCAGAACAGCCCCCTGGCAAAGCACAGCTCAGTAAACTACCGGGTTCGCAAAGGCGACTCACTGTCGCGCATTGCCACACGCTTCAACGTCTCTGTGGCAGACCTTAGAAAATGGAACACGTTGCCCAGCAAGTACCTGCAACCCGGTCAAAAAATCAAACTCTTTGTCGATATTACCCGGCAGACACTCTAAAAGCGGTTGATTCCGGCAGCCGGATCAACACTGCGCAGGTGCAGATCCCGTTGCGGAAAGGGGATCTCGATACCCGCTTCCCGCAGCGCCTTCTCCAGCGCCATGTGCAGCTCATGGGTTAGAGGCATGCGCAGGATACGCTCCTTTACGAACACCCGTACCTCAAAATCCAGAGAGCTGTCACCAAAGCCGATGAAAAAGACAGTAGGCCCCGGCTCCTCAAGCACCAGCGGATTGGCGGTGATCGTCTCCATCATGATCCGATGGGCCTTCTCTGTATCCGAGCCGTAGGCAATGCCGACCATGAATATGATCCGGGTGACCTGATCCGAAAGGGTCCAGTTGATGAGGGGTTCAATCACCAGGGTCTGGTTCGGGATGATCAGCTCCTTGTTATCCCAGTCGGTGATGGTCGTGGCGCGTATCTGAATGCGGGAGACGGTGCCGCTCACCTCTCCAATCGTGACGGTATCACCCACACGGACGGGGCGCTCGAACAGGATAATAAGGCCGGAAACGAAGTTCGCAAAGATCTCCTTGAGCCCAAACCCCAGACCCACACCAACCGCCGCCACCAGCCACTGCAGATCATCCCAGCCGACACCCATGAAGCCGATGGCCACAATCACGCCACTGGTGATAATCAGGTAGCGGCTGATACTTGCCACGGCATAGCGGTTGCCTGGCTCCAGAGCCAGCGGCTGAAGCACCGCAATCTCAAGCAGCCCGGGAAGGTTGCGCTGCGCAACGAAGGTCACCAGCAGCAGCAACAGCGCCAGCCCGACATCGACCAGGGTGACCGGCAACAGCCGCCCGCCTTCAGCACCAGGCAGCAACCGCTCCCAGAGCACGATCTCATCCAGCACGCTGAGGGCCGGAGCCACCGGCGACCAGATCCACCAGAGCCCGATCAAGGCAAAGAGGGTCAACAGCAATCGCAGGAGTTTACGGGTCTGTTCATTGATGGTCTGGATCTCGATCTCCGGCATCTCCAGACTCTCAGGAACGATCTCTCCGGCCTGCCCGGCTGCCTCCCTTGCCGCTCGCGCCTCCTGATCCGCCTGCCTTTTCGCCAGGGCACGCTTGAGCGCCAGCCGTCGCTGAGCGACCAGCAGCCAGCGTACCGCAAGGAGATAGAGCAGAAAGGCCAGGATTACGACCAGGATGGGATAAAAGATCAGCCCCGACAGACGCAGGCTGGTGTAGTAGTGCCCTTCAGCGGCCAGTGCGATAAGCAGCAGCGGCATCGAGAGCAAGAGGGGATACCAGAGGTAGCGGATCTGCCAGCGCCAGCCGCTAAGCCCTTCGGCAGCGCCTCCACCCAGCACCCCGGCACTTGGCCGCAGCACTCGCCAGATAAAGAGAAGCACCAGCAGCAGCCCAACCATAAAGGCCAGCCGGCCAAGATTGTCCCGGTAGAGTGCTGCGGGTGCTGCTTCGGTCATGGCGACCAGCACTGTCAGCAGGACGGATACCGGCAGCAGCCACGAGAGGTTCCCCGACAGCACCTTCCGCGGCTGGGTCCGCCAGCGGAAGTGGCTCTCGGCCAGCCCATCCTTGACATAGAGGGCACGCAAAAAGCCGACAATAAAGAGCGCCTCTGCACCAGCGGAGAGGCCAAAACCAACCGCCCGGCTAAAGCCAATGGTATCTCCTGCCTGGAGCAGCCAGCCGCTATAACCCAGCAGCAAGACCCAGGGAAGAGGCAACAGGAGCGTAATCACCAACGCAGCCAGAGTGTGGGAGAAATGATCCTGACGCACCTTGCCCACGCCCTTTGCAAAATCTGCCAGTTTGCCACGCATCCACCCCCGCATCCCAAGCAGGATGATGATCAACAGCCCGATTGCAGCCGAGGAGAGGGAGTGATCAGCCAGCAGACGCCCCCACTCTCCACCCGCCGCCAGCCAGTTCTGCACGGAAAAGAGCACCGAGAACGGCTCACCAAAGCGGGTAAACCAGTGCCAGTCAATCGGTTCGGCATTAGCAACCCACAGCAGGTTCTCATCCAGCAGTTCACGGTATTTCTGAACCTTGGCAATGAGTCCCTGCTGCTGGAGGACAAGATCTCCAAGCAGTTTAGCATTCTGGCTGTAGACATTATCGAGCTTATCCAGGAGCCCTTTTCTATCCTTCAGCAGACGCATCAGCTGCGTTTCGATTCCGTGGCGCTCCGCCGCAGAGAGCGCTGCCAGCTCCTGTTCAGCCTTCGTTAAAATGGCTGCGGCAGCCTGCTCCAGATCCGCCAGCCCGCTCTGCTGCTCCTGCAGCCGGAACTGGGCCATGCGAACCTCCGCAAGCTCCCTTGCCCGCCGTATCTTCCTCCGCTCGTAGTAGGAGGGGTCTGGCAGACTGCTGCGCTGGGAGCGCATGAATTCGCCCACGGTTTTATCCACCGCAGAGATCTCCAGCTGCTGCAGCAGCCGCTGATAATTGTGGTCGATCTGCTGGAGCTGGGCACGGCTCTTTTTCAGCCGCTGCGTGGCTATCTCATTGGCTCTCCCCAACTCACTCAAGCGCTGGCTGAGTGCGGTATTTTTCTCCGCAGCGGCCTGCAACAGCGGGTGCATCCCCGCCGTCCACTCTTCCGCCTTTGCGGTCAGCCTCTCTGCCTTTTCCGCCTCCTGGGCATGGCGGCGGTTGATCTCCTCTTGCGCGGCCTGCTCCGCAGCTCTTGCAATATTGAGCTGCTGCTCAAGCAGTGCTGTTTTTGCCTTCAACAGCTCCAGTCGTGGCTCATGACTCAAACGCTCCAGCTTGAGCATGTCGATCTCTGCGGCCAGTGCGCGCCGCCGCGCCTCCAGCGCCACCTGTGCCGCCTCTGCAACCTCAGGCACCACGCCCGCAGCCGTGGGCCTGCGCAGTTGACTCTCCACCTCCTCCAGATGGGAGTTGGCAAGCGCCAGAGCCTCACGGCTGGCGTCAGGTCGACCTTGCAGCACACCCAGCGCCTGGCTCAGCTCGGTAAGTTTGCTACTGATACTGCTGATTTTTGTCTTGTCTTGCGCAATCTGCTGTTCCAGGCTGGCAATCGAGCGTTTCGACAGGTTGGCCACTGTGCCTTTGGCGGACGCCCTGGCCAGCTTGCCAAGTTGGCTGCGAATCTTCTTTGTCTGCTTGGGCGCCGCAACGATTGCCTGCTTAAACTCTTCTGCTCTGGCACTGAACTCGTCTGCTGACTGTAACGACTTGGCTGCATCCCGGTAGTAGCCAATCTCCAGATTTCGTTCTGCCTCGCTGCCACCCACAGCCTCTTCCAGGGTCTTGATCCGCTCCTGTATACGTCCGGGTTCAACGGGATCTACCGCCAGCGTCTGCGCCGGTATCCATAACAGAGAAAACAGGAATATAATCAGGCGCAGCATAGTGGGTATTTATTCTCTCAGGGTTGTTCATGCCGTTACCGGCACCATCTATTGTTACATGCAACGGGTGAAAAAGGCATACTACAGGCAACACAGCCAGATACGACCATTCCACTTAACTGGGGTAACAGATGGAGTATAAAGACTATTACAAGATTATGGGGGTCAAGAAAGAGGCCACCCAGGATGAGATCAAACGCGCCTATCGAAAACTGGCGCGCAAGTACCATCCCGATGTCAGCAAGGAGAAGGACGCCGAAGAGAAGTTCAAGCAGGTAGGCGAGGCCTATGAGGTGCTGAAAGACCCGGAGAAGCGGGTCGCCTATGATCAGCTTGGTGCCAATTGGAAGGCTGGACAGGATTTCAAGCCACCCCCTGACTGGGATGCCGGTTTTGAGTTCAGCGGCGGTGGTTTCACCGATGGCGATGCCTCGGCCTACAGTGACTTTTTTGAGTCCCTCTTTGGCCATGACTTCAGCCGCGCCCGCAGCAGCCAGCAGCCATTTCATGCCCGTGGCGAGGATCACCATGCCAAGGTATCCATCGACCTCGAAGATGCCTATCACGGGGCCACCCGCAGCATCACCCTGCGCACCCCCAAGCTGGATGAGCAGGGGCACCTGACCACCCATGAACGCACCCTGAACGTGCGCATTCCAAAAGGGGTCAAGGCCGGGCAACGAATCCGTCTGGCCGGTCAGGGGGCAGCAGGGTCGGGCAAAGGGGGGAGCGGCGACCTCTACCTTCAGATCGAGATCAAACCACACCCCCTCTATCGCGTTGAAGGGCGGGATATCTACCTGGATCTGCCCATCGCACCCTGGGAGGCGGCACTGGGGGCAAAGGTGAAGGTGCCGACGCCTGGAGGTGTCGTCGATCTGAAGATTCCAGCCGGATCGGTCTCCAGGCACAAGTTGCGCCTGAAGGGACGGGGCATCCCCGGCAAACCGGCCGGTGATCTCTATGTGATATTGCAGATCACCCTGCCACCGGCAGAGAGTGATCAGGCCAAGGCGCTCTATCGTAAAATGGAGCAGGAGCTGGCATTCAATCCACGTGCCAAACTGGGGGTATAGATGAATATTGGAAAAGAGGTTCTAACCGGCCTGCTGCTGGATGAAGAGAGTAGCCTGACCCTTGGCGAGCTGAGTCGTGCCTGTACGGTCCATGCCGAATGGATCATCGAGCTGGTGGATGAGGGCATTCTGGAGCCGGTCGGCAGTGATATTGCCCACTGGCGATTCTCTGGGGCCTGCCTGCATCGGGCACACACCACCTTGCGCCTGCAACGGGATCTGGGCATCAACCTCGCAGGAGCCGCCCTGGTGCTGGATCTGGTAGAGGAGGTCGAGAGCTTGCGCTCACAACTGCATGCATTGAGCCAGTAGCAGATAATGAACCCCCACATCTGGCTTCGACACTCGCTCAGCAACCGGCTGCACTCTCTGCTGCTGTTTGCTGTCATGGCTGGTTTTCTGGCTCTGTTGGGATGGATGCTGTGGGGCAGTGACGGTATTTTCCTGCTATTGCTGCTGGGAGCCGCCCTGTTACTGATCAACCCGGTCGTCACCCCACAGCTGATCATGCGCATGTATCGCGCCACCCGCCTGACCCCCAGCCAGGCACCGGCACTCCACTCTGCATTGATTGAGCTTGCACGCCGTGCTGAGCTGCCCAGGGTTCCAACACTCTATTACATCCCCAGCAGCATGCTTAGCGCCTTCACCGTGGGGCGGCAACATGAAGCCTCCATCGCCGTGACCGACGGCCTGCTACAGGCACTGAACACCCGTGAAACTATCGCTGTACTGGCGCATGAGGTGAGTCATATCCGCAACAATGACACCTGGGTCATGGGCGTGGCCGATATGTTCAGCCGCCTGACCAGCATGCTCTCCCTGTTTGGTCAGTTTCTGCTCATCCTCAACCTGCCGTTGATTCTCCTGTCGGGTATCGGCATCGACTGGCTTGCCATCCTGATCCTCATCTTCGCCCCGAACCTGAGCGCCCTGGCACAGCTGGGGCTATCCCGTACCCGTGAATACGATGCCGATCTCAATGCCGCCCGGCTGACGGCTGATCCGGAAGGGCTTGCCCAAGCCCTGGCTAAAATCGAACAGCACTCCGGCCGCTTCATGGAGCGCATCTTTTTGCCCGGACGGCGCATCCCGGAGCCCTCACTGCTGCGCACCCACCCCCCTACAGAGGAGCGAATACGCCGCCTGATGGAGCTCCGACAACCTCTCCAGGAAGGATCCATTCCACTACAGCCACGGCTGGAATTTACACCTGATCCGGCATTTACAAACAGGATAGAACGGCCACCACGCTGGCGCATCACCGGCCTGTGGCATTAGCCGGGCATCCTGACCCGAGACAGACAATCAATGGAAAGGCCTCCGGTCTTTCTCTCATCCTGTTTGGCGAACGCCTCTATCTCCGCTATCCTGATGCGAGAGACATTGGCTCTTTTTCCCTGGGGTAGATGACAACATGCTTTTTTGATTGAACTGGAGAGATATTTTATGCGGTGTATGAGGCGAAACAGATGATGGATTTTGCATGGGTCGCCATCGCACTGGGAGACGTTGCCTGGATCACCCTGGCCTTTTTCATGGGCTTCCTGGCAAGGCTGGTGAGCCTGCCACCCCTGGTCGGTTTTCTAGCCGCCGGTTTTATACTCAACTACCTGGGCACCGCAAGCGGGGAGATGCTGCATAAACTCGCCGACCTGGGCATCACCCTGCTGCTCTTCACCGTTGGCCTGAAGCTGAACCTGAAGATGTTGCTGAGGCCGCAGGTCTGGGCAGTGACGGCACTGCACACCTCAACCATCATCGTCCTCTTTGGAATTGCCATCTTTGGGCTGGCGGTAATGGGCGTGTCGCTCTTCTCTACCCTGGATCTCAAATTTTCACTGATGCTCGCCTTTGCCTTGAGCTTCTCCAGCACCGTGTTTGTGGTCAAGGTGCTGGAGGATAAAGATGAGATGAACTCCCTGCATGGGCGGATCGCTATCGGCATCCTGGTGATGCAGGATCTGGCTGCGGTTATCTTTCTGGCAGCATCGACAGGGGCACTCCCCTCACTCTGGGCACTGCTGCTCTTTCTGCTCATCCCACTACGCCCTCTGCTGCACCGTATGCTAGAGAAAACAGGGCATGGTGAACTGCTGATCCTGTACGGCCTGGTTCTGGCATTGGGCGGTGCAGAGCTATTTGAGATGGCTGGGGTAAAGGATGATCTGGGGGCACTCATCATTGGAGTGCTGATCTCAACCCACCCCAAATCGGTGGAGATGGCCAAAACCATGCTTGGCTTCAAAGATCTCTTCCTGGTGGGCTTTTTCCTCTCCATCGGCATGTCGGGTCAGCTCTCACTGGAGCTGCTGCTGATCGGACTGCTGCTGGTGCCCTTTATCTTCATCAAATCAGCACTCTTTTTTGCATTGATGACCCGCTTTAAACTGCGGGCGCGAACCGCCCTGCTGGCCTCTTTGAACCTGACCAACTACAGTGAATTTGGCCTGATTGTCGCTGCAATCGGGGTAAGCAACGGCTGGATGGATGCCGAATGGCTGGTCGTTATTGCCATTGCGCTCTCACTCTCCTTTGTTATTGCAGCACCACTGAACAGTGGCGATAACAGAATCTATGGCGCATACAGAAATTTCTGGCTGAGGTTTCAGAGTGAAAAGCGGCTGCCAGATGACATGCTGCTGAATACCCAGGGTGCCACGATCGCCATCTTTGGTATGGGCCGGGTGGGCAGCGGCGCATACCACAGAATGCGTGAACTCTATGGTGAAACCGTGGTGGGTATCGACTTTGACGCAGAGCTGGTGAAAGGGCTACAGATGATGGGGCACAAGGTTTTGCATGGAGACCCCAGTGATGCCGACTTTTGGGACAAGATAGAGCAGGATCACGGCATTGAACTGGTCATGCTGGCACTGCCAAACCTGGGAGCCAACCTGGATGCGCTGGAGCAACTACAGGCAATTGCCTTCCCTGGGCGCATTGCTGCAACCGCAAGATACTCCGATGAGGAGGAGCGGCTGCTCCAGGCCGGTGCAACCACTGTATTCAACATCTACACGGAGGCAGGCGCCGGGTTTGCTGAACATGCCCAAGTGAAAAGCCCGGCTGGATAACCAGCATTTTCACTCAGCCGATCTGCTTTGCCTTTGGTGTATGGATTGAGAACTTGTCCCAGGTGAGGCAGCCAATGACGGTAAAAAGGGTTGCAAAAACCACAAACAGTAAGCTGACAAAGCTTAGCTCCCCGACATGAGCCGACAGTGCCAGCGAGGTGGTGCTGGCTAAAAAGCCCACTATCACGCCATGCAGAACCACCCGCTCCCGAGCGAAAAAGGCCGTCACGAAACCCCCAAAGGCCATAGCAATAAAGAGCCCGAATATCCCTACGGCATACGACAGGGGATCGCCATATTCTGCTAGCAACGAAGTGCTTTTTGAGTTGGCAATATAGGCCGCAATAAGGACAAATATCAGATTATTCATCAGGCCGGCAAGCACTGTAGTGATCCAGCCGAATATGATTGCTTTCCAGTTGATCATAGCTTCTTTTCCCGTCTCTACCCCTAAAGGGCGTTTCACCGCAACACGGCTATTAATTTTTCAGCGCCTGATTCTACCGTAACACTGCATGATTCAATAGCCCTGCCTGTCCTGGTGAGACGGCATAAGCTATGGGGATGGCAGCTCTGCCGGTATGCACTCCCACGGCAATGTAAAAGCGGTGCCGATAGAACCGGAACCCTCACGCAGCCGGATGCCAAATGCCTGCGCAATATGCGGCTCAGACAGCACCTCAGCAGGGCTGCCATTGGCGAGCTCACGGCCATGCATCAACAGTTGCAGCCTATGGCAGTAGTGGGCTGCCAGGCGCAGATCATGCAGCACCACCACCACGGCACCTCCCCGGCTACAGAACTGTTTGAGCAGGGCCATCATCTCCAGCTGATGGGTCAGATCCAGCGCCGCGACCGGCTCATCGGCCAGCAGAATCTCAGGCTCAGCCACCAGGGCACGCGCCAGCAGCACACGGGCACATTCACCGCCGGAGAGGGTATCAAACTGCCGCTGCTCAAAACCTCTGAGATCAGTTTGAACTATGACTTGCTGGATGATGCGCCGGTCATTATCCCCCGGCTTTTGCCAATCTGAGAGATGCGGCAGACGGCCCAGCGCCACAATCCGCTCCACACTCATTGGCCAGTGTGCGGTGCCACTTTGAGCCAGATAGGCGATCTTTTTGGCGCGTCGCTGATGGGAGAGCCTGCTGTAGCTGAGATCATCCAGCGTGATGCTGCCACTGTCGGGGCTGAGCAGCCCTGCCAACAGGCGCAGCAGGGTGGTTTTACCTGCGCCATTAGGGCCGATCAGCCCCAGCATCTCGCCGCTCTGTAGCTCAAATGAGAGTGATTGCAGGATCTGCTGCCCACCCAGTGAGAGAGAGAGCTGTTGTGCAGCCAGTCGTTTCATAGCTGGTAGCGCCTGCTTTTGATGATCAGATAGAGAAAGAAGGGGGCACCGACCAGCGAGGTAAGCACGCCCACTTTAATATCTGTTCCAGCCGGGAACAGCCGAACGCAGATGTCAGCTGCCAGCAGCAGAATGGCTCCACCAATGGCGCTGGCCAGCAGCAGCCTGGAGGGTTGATGGTTGACCAGTGGCCGCAGCAGGTGCGGCACCACCAGCCCGATAAAGCCGATGGAGCCGGTGATGGAGATGGCCGAACCCACCGCCAGGGCGATGGCGATAAAGATGCGCCAGCGCAGCAGCGGCAGGCTGAAACCCATGGTGGTGGCGGTCTCTTCACCCAGGGTCAGGGCATCCAGTGAGCGGCCAGTGCCCATCAGCAGAAACCAGCCGAGCAGGATGCCGGGCAGCATGATCTGAAAATCCGCCATGCTGTGGTTGGCGATGGAGCCCATCATCCAGAGCACGATCTCCCTCACTGCATAGGGGCTGGGTGCCAGATTGAGCAGCAGGGCAATCAGCGCCAGTGCCATGGCATTTATCGCAACACCCGCCAGGATCAGGGTTAGGGTTCCGGCATCACGCCCGGCCAGCAGGTAGACCAGCAGGGTGGCGGCCAGCGCGCCGATAACACCACCGGCAGGCAGTGCCATCGGCAGTGTGCTGCTCAGACCAAAGTAGAGCATGCAGACAGCACCCAGTGCCGCACCACTGGCGCTGCCGATCAGTCCGGGACTGGCCAGCGGATTACGCAGCAGCCCCTGCATGGCTGCACCGCAAAGGCCGAGGGTGGCACCGGTTACCACTGCAATCAGGGTACGTGGCAGGCGAATCTCGGTAAGGATCATGGCAATGACGGATGGCGTATCCAGCAGCGCATCTCTCATCGCCTGAAACAGTGAAATAGGGTTGGAGCCGATAAAAAGAGAGAGCAGAAACAGCGCCGCCAGTATCAGCAAAAGCCCACCGGTCAGCCGTTTTTGGGTGAGTGGCAGGGGCTGCCTCATGGTGGCAGACTCTGGTGCAGCTGCTCCACCGCATCGGCAATCATAGGGCCACCACAGATCCACTGTTTGTAGTCAATCTCAATCATCTCCCTGCCTGCAGTCACTCGCTTGAGTGCCGGGTGTAAGAGCTGCTGTTGCGCCCGTGATTGTGAACCCGGAGCATAGGGTGAGGTGAAGAGCTGTTCAGGCTCGGCCAGCAGCAGCGCCTCAATATCAATGGCACGGTAGCCCTGGATGCCCAGCTCAGCTGCCAGATTCCGCCAGCCCGCCAGCTGCAGGGCGGTGTTTTGCAGGGTGTTCTCCCCACTGGTATAGCCGTTGGGTTGGTAGAAGAGCGCCTTGGGGCGCACCGCAGGTTGCTGCTGGGCAATCTGTTCAAGCCGCTGCTTCATCTGTTGAATCAGCTGCTGCCCGCGCTCCTCTTGCCCCAGCAACCGGGCCATGCGGCTGATATTCTCTTGAATGCCTTGAATGCTGGAGGGGAGCGGAAAGCGCTCTACCAGAAGACCCAGTTTTTGCACCAGGCTGACCAATGCCCGGTCAGAGTATTCGCTGGCCAGGATCAAATCCGGCTTAAGGGTTAGCAGCTCTTCAGCCTTGGCGTGATTGACGGGGTGGTGCGCTGCCTGTTGGGCCATAAAGGAGCTGTTTGGCTCCAGGGCAAGATAGCTAATGGAGGCAATCTGCGAGGGATCAGCCAACAGCAGCAGCAGTTGATCGGTACAGAGGCTGATGGAGACGACACGGCTGGGTTGGTCAGCGCTCTGACTACAGAGCGGGAAGATGAGCAGCAATAAAGTGATGAAGAGTGATCTATGCATAGGTTTTTCGGAAGCGGGGCTTCGCCTGAAGCCCCGCTTCCGAATCCTATCATTTTGATTGATAGGAGATGCTGGCAAAAATAGCTCTCTCTTCTGTGTTATAACCTTTAATGGCCTCATAATCCTTGTCAAAGAGATTGCTGATCTCTGCTTTGATCCGCCAGCTTGGTGCCAATTGATGGCTGGCGCGTAGATCAACCGTGCCAAATCCACTGACTCGCTGGCTGTTTTGAGCATCGTTGTAGCTGTAGCTGCGTGCCTGTAGCGTCGCACCAATATGGGTTTTGCCAAAGCTGCGGTCAGCATCGACCCGCAGGACTCGCTTATGGCGCTTCACCAGCACCTTATTGGTTGCTCTGTCGCGTGGGTCGAGCATCGTTAGATTAGCGGCAATATCCCAGCCCGCCAGTGCCGTGTTGATGCTGGCTTCAAGCCCCTTGATGCGCACCCTGTTGACATTTTGTGGACGCCAGGTCCAACTGCCTGGGGATATTGGAGCCCAGGCAATCAAATCCTTGATGCTGGTTCGAAAGGCGTTCAGGTTCCAATGCCCCCATCCCTGCTTACCTTTCAGACCCAGCTCCAGGCTTTTGGACTTTTCAGGAGAGAGATCAGGGTTGCCAGACATGGGATAATAGAGATCATTAAAGGTAGGCGCTTTATAGGCCGTACCATAGGATGCGTTAAGCTGCAGGCTGTTTGAAAGGTTATATCCCCAGGCAATATTACCGGTGTTGCTGTTTTCAAAGGCATCATTATCATCATAGCGCAGCGCGAGCACAAAATTATGGGCTCCAAAGCCTCTCTGATACTGGACAAAATAGCCGCTGCTATCTCGCTTGTCTTCACTGTAGGTGTTGCTGACATCGACCTTATCACGCAAAAAATCCGTTCCCAGAGTCAGGATGGCCTCCTCATCAATGAAAAAGTTATTTTGCCAGACGGCCTGGCGTCGTTCTGTATCAAAGAAGGAGGTGATGTTTCCATTGGTGAGATTGGTGGTTTCATCCTTGGTTTCACCCAGTGAGAATGAGATGTCCCACCATGCTGTGGGGGAATATTCCAGCTTGCCACTGATAGATTGCTGCACAAAATCTGTGCTGTAGTCATTGGTTGCAAAATATCCGTCATATTCATTATTCCCGTCAGCATGCAGGATGTTGACCCCCAGCTTTAGATTGCTGCTAAGCTGGTACCCAAGCTGGGCAGAAAATGATTGGTTTCGGTAGCCATCTCTATCTGGATCGTTATTTTTTAAAGCACTAAAACCATCCGACTTGAGCTGAGAGAGCTGTAGATTATAGTTGCTGTTGCCATGTGCACCTGAGATGCCAAGCAAGCTGTTGCTGGTATCGTATGAACCATAGCCCATCTCGACATTAATCTGCGTTGCCTGCTGGCCTTTACGGGTAAATATCTGGATAACACCACCTACAGCATCCGCCCCGTAGAGGTGTGAAAGCGGCCCACGAACCACCTCTATTCGGTCAATACTTTGCAGCGGCAGGTGTTGCAATGCAGTCTGACCCAGTGTGGCAGAGCCAATGCGCACACCATCAATGATCACCAGCGTATGGCCCGATCCGGTACCCCGCATGCGTATATTGGTGGCTTTGCCCAAACCGCCACTGTTGGTAATAGTGAGGCCAGGCAATCCATCGAGCAGCTCGGTCAAATCTTGATCCTGTAGCCTCTCTATATCATCCCGGGTAATCACGGTGACAGCGGCCAGGGTCTCATCAACAGTCTGTGCAGTGCGGGTTGCGGTTACATTGATGGCATTTAGCTCAGTCATGGCGCTGGCGGAAAGACAGGGCAGTGCCAGGGCGATGGCTGAGGTGATGAGGTGAACAGGCTTGGGCCTGGGTATGATTTTCATTGCTAATCCTCTCTGAATTGCATTAATAATTCTGAGCAGAGAGAGGAGCGCTGTTTGAAGATGGGAGGCAATATGCCCACCCAATGGGTTGCAAACAAGCACGAGCCTCTTTCAGCCCACTTGAATGCGTCAGAAACGGATGACCGCTCCACAGAATACCCCGTTCTATGGAATCACGACGCTGGAGAGGCAGGTTTCCTGACTTGCAGATCATCATCCGGTACAGCCTTCCCAATCTTTCGACCAGTGGCGCTTATGTAATCGGACTACTTGCTTACAGTTGCGGGGACAGTCAAGGAGTTGCGGCGAGCCGCGCACCCTGTTCCCTTTTAACCCTTTCGGGCACCTTTCCGGGGCGCCTATTCTATCCAAAGATCAGCTTTTCACAAGCGCTTAATTGAGCACACATTGGATGGGGATGCGGAAATTCCAGCTTATGCGCTGTAGCTGCCGGGGGATGGGTTTGAACTGCCCCCGCTGCTCCATGCCTTTGATACGGCATGATCCAGGCTGGTGGAGTGAGAGGTTGAGGCGATCTGGGTGCCAGTGATCTCGCCGCCTTTCAGGAGGGTGGGGCAGTAAAAATCTCTTTTGGGGCGTTGTAGTCGTCTGCAATCTATCTGCTTACACAATGCGGATGGGATCGCCATTTTTGTCAAATATCAGATAGCCGGACATGTCACCACCAAACTGTATCGCCTGAACCATGTTCTTGAGCGCATCGTCGATCTCTTCCTTGGTGGGAGCACCCGCTCTACCGGGCAGTGCGCCGATAAACACCATCTGCCAATCCAGAAAGAGTTTCTCTGCCTCCAATGCCAATGCTTTGAAGTCGGAGAGTTCATCCGGTTTTTTGTCCACACACATCATAGGCGTCAGTTCACCGCCCAGCCCTGATTTAAAGCGCTCAGCCTCACCCTTGGAGTGCTCTGCAGGGAGGGCGCTTTTAGCGAAAACAAATAGCATCTGGAAGGTTTCCTGTTGTTGGCGAGTGGCCTCAAGCAGGGTCTCAAAATCTGTGATTTGAACCATAAGTCCTCAAAATGCCATGTTGGCTTAGCTGGGAGATTAAGGGGGCGTTGCTGTAGCTCTTTAGATTTGTTGGTTAAAAACAGAAACTCGGGGCTGAACAACAGCGCTTAGGATAAAAAAACCTACTTTTTAAGTCAATTAAGGAAGTCGTTGATAGATCAAATGAGCAAGAAAAGAGGAGATGGCGATGCTGTTTTTTGTGTGCAGGGTCACATTTGTCTCTCCTGTTGCTAAAAAGAGCTGGAGGGCGGTCGCTAACCTCGGATAAGAGCGGGCATTATCTCACAAACCAACGGGAGCACGATTATGGATACCGAAAATCAACACCCAGGATTGATCGCGCGGATTGAAACCATCAAACCATGGTTAACAGCATGGGTTGAGGCTCAAGAGGGCTGCGGGTTGATCCTGTTCTTTTGGGTATTTGCCGGAACTTTTCTGGGTAGTATGGTGCTGTTGTGCCTCGGCATAATCTACTGGAGCTTTGGGATATTCTTTCTTGGGCTAATGGGCGTCAGGTTTTTTATCTTTCTTTTTCAAATTGGCGACAGTTTTCTTAAACGTATTGATCCCTCACATGGTTGACTTGGGTATCAGGCATTACGGCCATATCTGCCAATCTTCACTGTAAAGGCAGGCGCGTAAAATCATCCCATGATGTTACCCCGCACCACAGATGCAATTGCAGGGAGAGTATACCCGATTGTTGCAAAAAATCAGCGCACCATGATGTCAGGCACTGAGTGCCTTTAGTGCGCCAAGGTAATGCAACATCTCGCTTTCGAATTTCTCGTTGCTGTTCATGGATAGGATCATTTTACCA
>Ga0256839_1001655_pt1 | contig 26551 bp, 22 predicted proteins | sample 354166metaG_FD_185968 | JGI IMG/M metagenome (GOLD analysis project Ga0256839, IMG submission 185968) | Hydrothermal vent microbial communities from Mid Atlantic Ridge, Atlantic Ocean - 354-166 | ecosystem: Environmental > Aquatic > Marine > Hydrothermal vents | place: Atlantic Ocean: Mid... | reverse complement strand
GGAGATGGCGTAGCGGGGGTGTCCGTCCGCGGCCTCGGGCACGTGGAGGCCGTGCCAGTGGACGATGCTCTTCTCGGTGCCGGGCAGTCGGTTGGTGAAGGTGATGCGGACGTTCTGTCCGGTGCGCAGGTTCAGGATAGGTCCCAGGTAGCTGTCCGGCAGGGGTTGGAGGGTGTCGTCGGGGCCTGCCACCAGGGTGGCCCGGTAGCGCCAGACGGGGGTGGGAGCGCCGGACAGGATGGCGGCCTGGTCCTCCACTGCCTCCAGCGCGATCTCCACGTCGGGGACGAAGGCGGGACGTGTCCGGGGCCGGGCCAGGCTCACGGGTGCCCCCCGGAGGGCGGTGGCGGTCAGGGTTCCCAGGATGCCCAGACCCGACAGATGGAGAAAGGCGCGTCGGCTCAGGCGGGATGGGCCTCGCGCCGCACGGTGTGGAAGGGGGGTGGGGCGATGGGCTCGATGCCTGCGTGTGGACATGGGGGGTTCTCCTCCTGGATGTTGCCTGGGGACGGATGGACGAGGGCCGGGGGATGGGCCGCGGTCATGCGACCACCTCGAAGTTCCGCATCATGCCCATGTCCTCGTGTTCCAGGTTATGGCAATGATACAGGAAAAGGCCGGTGAAATCCATGAACCGTCGGATGACCCGTACCCGCTGCCCGGGCAGGACCAACACCGTGTCCTTCCAGCCGGCGTCCACAACGCCTTCGCGCAGGCTCTGCCACAGGGCCTCGCCCTGGGGGCTCACCGGGCGGCGTTCCAGCACCTGGAAGGACTCGCCGTGCATGTGCATGGGGTGGGGCAACATGCCCATGCCCCCCATCATGCCTCCGCCCATGCCGCCCTGGTTCACGAACTCCCAGATCTCCGTGGCGCCCAGGGGCACCCGTTCGTCCTGGGCCACACCGGTCATCTCGAAGGTGCGGCCGTTCAGGGTCCAGCCGTTGGGGGGCTGCATGGTGAGGGAGACCCTTCGGGTGGCGGTGGCCTGGGCCGGGTCGATGCGCTCCACCGGGGCCAGCCTCTTGGGAAGGGGCGCCCCGCCCTCGCCCTCCTGGTCGATCTGGAAGGTGACAATGGGGTAGCGCGTCCCCTGGGGCAGGGGGCGGAACGCGCTCTGGCCCATCCTTCCCATCATGCCCATTCCGCTGCCGGGATCCACGAAGGGTTGGTTCTCCAGGACCACGCTCTCCCCCGGGCCCACCCCGCGGAAGTCCACCCAGAGCTCCACCCGCTCGGCAGGGCCCAGGGTGACGTAGGGGAGCTGCACCGGCTGTTCCAGCAGGCCGCCGTCGGTGGCGATGACGGTCATGGGCATGCCGTTGCTCCAGCCCAGCTTGTAGATCCGGGCGTTGGAGCCGTTGAGCAGGCGCAGGCGATAGGGCCGGGGCGCCACCGAACGGGAGGCCTCAGGCCGGCCGTTCACCAGGATCCGATCGCCCAGGAAGCCCAACATGGCGTCCATGGGGCCGTTGGGCAGGTAGACCAGCCGGTTCTGGGCGTCGAAGAGCCGGTCCTGGAGGACCAGAGGGAGGTCGAATGCCCCTCGGGGTAGGTCCAGGGCCTGCTCCTCCGGGTCGGTGACCAGGAGCAGGCCGGCCATCCCCGCGTAGACCTGGGGGCCGGTGCGGCCGTGGGGATGGGGATGGTACCAGTAGGTGCCGGCCCGGTTCAGGACCGTGAACTCGTAGACGTAGCTCTCCCCAGGGCCTATCGCATAGCGGGGATGGCCGTCCATCTCCGCGGGCACGTGGAGGCCGTGCCAGTGGACGATGCTCTCCTGGGGGATCTGGTTGGTGAAGTGGATCCGTACCCGCTGGCCCCGCTGGAGGTGCAGGGTGGGCCCCAGATAGCTGTCCGGGATGGGCTCCAGGACCGCGGGATCGCCCTGGAGGACCTCCCCATGGAAGCGCCAGACCTGGGTGGGGCGGCCGGGCAGGATGGACACCTCCTCGGGTCGGGCGGTCAGGGCCAGCTCCACGTCCACGTCCCCGGCCCGGGGGGTGGGAGAGGGGCCAGGCCCGGCCGCCCCCCTGGAGCCGGCGGCAGGCTCCTGGGAAACGGGTGCGCGGGGGAAGGGGGTTGGCCCGCAGGCAGCCAGGGCGGCCGCGGCCAGTCCCAGGCCGCCGACGCGCAGGAAACCGCGGCGGCTCAGATACTTGTCCATAGAACTTCTCCTTGGCAGGTGGAAAGGGGATGGCTCCTGTGTACAGGGGTCAGCCTATCCGCCCGGCGTGAAGGGGGTTTGAAGGAGATGTGAAGGATCTGTGAAGCGCCCGGGCCTGGGCGCGCTCCGGGCCCGGGCATGGAATGCCCGGGCCCGGACACCACAAGGAGGGTGAAGAGGTGGATGGCAACGGAAGCGTCTCCGCCCCCTTCCCTCTTTGGGAAAGGGGGCGGACCGCCTCAGCGGACGATCAGCTCATAGCCTGCGGCCTTCCAGGCGTTGAAACCGCCGTCCAGCTCGTAGACCTGGGTGTAGCCCGCCTGCACCAGAGCCTGGGCGGCCACAGTGCTCATGGCGCCGCTGCGGCAGTAGACCAGGATGGGCGCGTCCTTGTCCGGCAGCTTGTCCAGGTTGGCCAGGATCTGGTTGAAGGGGATGAAGAGATCCGTCTGGGGCAGCTCTCCCTCGTAGGGGATGTGGACGTTCACCAGGGTGAACTCCTTGGCCTCCAGCGCCTGGGCCAGGGTGTCCACGGAGATGTCCATGAAGCCGTCCGGGTTGGGGGAGAAGGCCGGCAGCCCGATCCCGCTCTCCGCCTCCTGGAAGGCCACGGCCACGATCTCCACCCCGTAGGCCCCTTGGCCCACAGGCACGGTGCGCACCACCTCGCCCTGGTTCAGGTCGATGATCGAGATGGTGGCCTCCCCATTGTTGCTGGCCACCAGCCACTGGCCATCTGGGCTGAGATCGAGCTGTTCGGGCTGGGCACCCACCGGGATGGTCTGGCGCACTGCACCCGTGGCCGCGTCCACCACGGCCACCGCGTCCGCCTTGCTCAGGGCCACGTAGACGGTGCTGCCGTCCGGGCTCACCCGAAGGGCATGGGCCCCCGGCCCCACCGGCGCCGTGACCACCACCTCCCCTTGGAGCACATCGATGATGGAGAGGGTGCCGTCTCCCTTGTTGGTCACGTAGGCCAGGGCGCCGTTCTCACCGCCTGCGGCCACTCCCCGGGGCTTCTGGCCCACAGGGAAGGTCTGCACCACCTCCAGGCTCACGGTGTCCACCACGGTCATGGTGGAGTCGCCGGCGGTGGCCAGGTAGAGAAGACGGCCGTCCGGGGTCAGCTCGCCGTCGTGGGGCTCCGGCAGGTCGGGGACGGTCGCGATCACCTGCCAGGTGGCCGTGTCGATGACGCTCACCGAGCCCTCGTCCGTGTTGGTGACGTAGACCCGGGTGCCATCCGGGCTGGGGATGGGATGGGTGGGACCCTGGCCCACGGCCACCTGGGCGATGACCTGGCCGGTGGCGGTATCGATGGCCCATAGGCTGTTGGCCCGGGGCGAGGACATCTCCATGTCCATGTCGCCCATGCCCTGCCCCATGTTGCCCATCTCCTCGCCCTCCATCTCTCCGCCCTCGTCGTCCTCTTCCATCCCCATCTGCTTCTGGTCCTGGTCGTCGTCCCCCTGGCCCATGGCATGCCCCGGGGCCATGCCTTCGCCCTGCCCTGGGGCACCGGCGGCCGGCGCGCGGTCGTGGCCCCCGGCGTTGATCACGTAGAGGATCCGGCCATCCGGGCTGGCATCCAGGATGTGGGGGTTGATCCCGGCCGGGACCCGGATCCGCTCCTGTCCTGTGGCCAGGTCCACCGCGCTCAGGCTGTTCTCCATGCCGTTGGCCACCCAGGCGGTCATCCCTTTCATGGGCGCGGGGGCCTCTGCCGCCGGTGGGGCTGTGGCCTCCTCGGCCTGGGCCGGCGCGGTGGGCACAGCCTCGGTGGGGGACGCCGCGCTCTCCACCGGAGCCGAAGCAGCCGGCGCGGATGGGGCGGTGGCCTCCGGCTGCGAGCCACCGCAGGCGGCCAGAAGCCAGATGGCGGCTCCCAGAAGCAGAGCCAGGGAAAGTCGGCTGCGTCGAATCGAGATCCAGCTCATGGTGCGAGAAACCTCCTATGGCTGTTTGGAATCTTCAGTGGATGGAGCACAGGGCTCTTGCCCGTGGCATGGAAAACCCCGCTCGTTCCGGGATGCCCCGCCGTTGGAGCGCTGGCCGGTGCCTGTCGCGGGCAACGCCATCCAATCTACGGGTCCTTACGTCCGGTGTCCAGCGCGGGATGGCGGGAGGGCCACCAGGTCATTTGGCGGGGTGTCCTCTGGGCCTGTGCCTGCTCCTGGGGGGCTCGAACGCCGGGGACAGGCCGTTTTGCCCGCCCCCTTCCCCGGGAAATGGCCCTCCTTCCCCCGGGCCCGGGGGAATATGCTGGCTGCAGGCCCCCGAGGGGCCGGGCCGGAGAGAGGCGCTCACCTCGGCCCGTATCTGTGTGGCTCGGCGGATTCCATGCACTCAGTCCATCCACTCAGGAGGAGGCAACCATGGCAGCGGTCCAGGATCCGGTGTGTGGCATGACCATCGACAGCGAGACGGCCCAGTGGCGGTCCAAGTACAAGGGCGCGACCTACTATTTCTGTGCGCCGGGCTGCAAGACCGCCTTCGACGCGGATCCCGAGTCGTATCTGGGTGGGGAGTCGGAGGGCCATCCGCCCCATCACGGCCCCCATCACGGTCACGGGAGCTCGTAACTCCCTGGCCCCGCTGGGAAACGGAGGCCCATCACCGATCGAGACGAGGAGGCCCTCTCCAGGTGGCCCCGGGTCGGGCTTCGTCCTGGTGTAGGGCACGGGCCGCTGGGCCTCGGAGGCCCCCCTTCTCGGGCCCGAGGACGGCCGCCGGAGGGAAGCCGGGACCTGGGCTGTGAGACACGGGGCGCCTGGAGGGCGGCGGTGTTGCCGTGGAGGAGGCGAACCATGACCGTTGCGCAGAGAGGGGCCATCCGGCCGGCTCCGTGGACACCTGTGCGAACCGGCCGGCCTGTGCCGAGCACCAGGCCGGAAACCACCCAGGGCTCGGAGGAGACCGGCCGGGAGGGCATCAACCGACGGGAGTTCCTGGCCTATGCCTGGGGAGCGGCGTTGGCTCTCCTGACCTTGGAGGGGGGCTATCTGACCTTCCAGTTCATGATGCCCCGCTTCCGGGCCGGGGAGTTCGGCGGCGTGTTCGAGCTGGGCCCGGCGGCCACCCTCCCGCCGGTCGGCGCGGTGCCGCAGCGAAACACCCAGGGGCGCTACTGGCTCTACCACAGCGAGGAGGGCGTGAAGGCCCTCTATCAGGTCTGCACCCACCTGGGGTGTCTGTACAACTGGATCGATGCCCGCAACCGCTTCGAATGCCCCTGCCATGGGTCCAAGTTCACCGCGGAAGGGGACTACATCGAAGGGCCGGCACCCCGTTCCCTGGATCAGTTCGTGGTGGAGGTGGTGGTGGACGGCCAGGTGGTCGCGCGGACCGAGGAGACCGATACCCGCATCGTGCCCCCGAAGCCCCCTTCCCCGGACGCGCAGATCCGGGTCCAGACCGGCAAGAAGATCCTGGGCAAGCCCCGGGAGCTCTCCCCGGCCCGGGGCCAGGGATGAGCGGCTCCCAGGGCTCTCAGCGTGTCCTCTTCCGGTTTGGGTGGGCCGATCGGGGGCAGGGCTCGTGCAGATGGGGCTGGGGCTCGTGGGCCAGGTGGACCACGAAGGGCTCTGGGCGTCGGGCGAAGAGATCCCGACACCGGTGACAGCAGAAACGATAGGTCTGCCCCAGGAAGACGAAGCTGACCCGGGCCTTCCCGGGGGGCGCCTCGGCCCCGCAGACGGGGCAGACAAGGGGTTCGGCGGGCAACGGCGCCACGGTTCTCCTCCCTCCTGGTTCCAGGCCATGCCCCTGGGGTTCATGCCCCTCGGGGGAGAAACCAGCCCGTCTTCACCCAGTATCGATCCAGGATCCAACGGGCGAGTGGGGGCGGGGTGCAGAGCTGCGCGGCCAGGCCCAACAGGGACTCGGGCACCTGCGCGACCAGCTTCTGCAGGGTGAGCAACCGCCGGTGAAAGCGGTCCATGCTCCGAACCTGGAGGGTGTACAGCCGTAGGGCCTCTTCTCGGCTGTATCGCCCGGCCAGGGTGCCGGCCAGGGCCCGGCCACAGTGGATGCCGTGGAAGATGGCTGTCCGGATGCCCTCCCCGGTCGCGGGCAGACAGTGGCCTGCTGCGTCGCCCACCCGCAGAACGCCATCCTGCACGGGCTGCTGCCGGGCCACCGCCAGCAATCCGCCGTGGACCTCACCGGCCTCCAGGCCGAGATCCCGGAGGAAGCGGTCCAGCGCGCTCCGCAGCTTCGTCTCCCGCTCGAAGGCACCGACCCCGAAGCGGGTCGTCTCCCCGCAGGGAAAGATCCAGGCATACCCGTTCCGCACCAGCCGCCTGGCAAAGAAGAAGTGCAGTCCGGCTTCCTCCCAGCGTATGGGCAGTTCGGTCTCCAGCCCGTATCCAAAGGCCCCATCCCGGGCGGGACCGGATGGGCCATTTCGGTGGCAGGCCCGCCACCCCCGGGCGTCCACCACGAAGGAGGCGGTGAAGGCCCCCCGGGTTGTCTCCACCCTGTGGGCTTGGAGGGAGGTGGCCCGGGCCTGGAGGAACACGGCATGGGTCTGGACCCACATGGCTCTGCAGAAGGCTGCGTAGTCGAAGGTGACGTAGGGTTCTCGGAGGACGAAGCGAGCTGCCTTCCCGCCCGTGTGGAGCACCAAACGGTCGTGCGCTTCCAGGATGGCCCGCTCCGCGCCCACGGCCCGGGCCGTGGCCAAAGGGGTGCCACAGGCCGACATCTGATGGCTGCCGATGGGGTACTGGTCCACCAGAAGCACCCGGTGGCCCCGGAGCTGCATGGCCACGGCCAGCCCCGCGAAGCTGCCTCCCACGATGACCACATCGTAGTCTGTCCACCCGCGCATCTCCTTCTCCTCCCGCCTCCGAACGTCCATCCGGCTATGTCCGTCTGGCCAGGATAGGGGCGGTCGATCGAGCCGCCTCTCCATACCAGGATATGCGGAGGCGGAAGGAGGGGACAGGGCCTTTCCACGCTGGGGACACCGGGCCGATCGGCCTGGGCCCTGGACCTGGGCGCGCTCCGGCCCGGCGGACGCGGCGCCTGTCCAGCGGATCGGACGATCACATCCCGAGCGATTATGCCCGTTCGCCTCCCGCCGAATGCCCCTGCCCCCCGGGGAGGGGTTTCGATACCCTTGGGAATGCGTGGCGCTGCACGGACCTGGAGGCCAGCTACCCATGGACGAGGAGCTTCGGCGGACCCTTCGTTGCCGGTTCAGGAGTGTGGAAGGCCATATCCGGGGCATTGTCCGCATGGTGGAGGAGGATCGGCCCTGTGCCGCTGTGCTCCAGCAGATCCAGGCCGTCCAGGGCTCCCTGACGCAGATCCAGCTCCTGTTGCTCCGGGCACATCTGGACCGCTGCCTGGACCGATGGACCCGGGAAGACCCGGAACGGGCCCAGGCACTGCGGGAAGAGCTGGTCTCCTTTCTCCGGACCGTGGGCTGTCGGTGTGAGGACCCTATCCAGGAGCATCCATCGTGGACATAGTGGACCGACGGAGGCGATCATGACGGATTCCAGGAAGACCGGCACAACCCCCTCTCGCGTGGTGGATCCCATCTGCGGCATGGTCATCGACCCCGGAGAGGCAGCCCAGACCCGGGTCGTGGAGGGGACCCTCTATCACTTCTGCTCGGATCAGTGCGCCGAACAGTTCGACCGACAGGGAGCGGCTTCGGCACCTGCTCCGTCGGCTGCGGCCGGGTCGATGCCCGCGGGCACCGGCTCGGCCCAGGATGGCCCCCGAGAGCTGGATCTCCCCATCACGGGGATGACCTGTTCCTCGTGCGTGGTCACGGTGGAGCGCGGTCTCCAGGGCGTTCCGGGGGTGGAGCAGGTCCACGTGAACTTCTCCCTGGGCAAGGCCCACGTGGTCTACGATCCGGCGCGGGCAGATGCCCACACCCTGGTCGCCGCGATCCGTCAGACCGGCTACGACGTGGGTGTCTCCGAGATCCAGGTGCGTATCTCCCCGGACCTGGAGTGCACCGCGTGTGTGGGCTTCATCGAGGAGGCCCTGCGCGGGGTGCCGGGCGTGTTGGACGCCACAGTGAGCCCAGGCACGGACACGGTGTCGGTCCGCTATGTGGCCGGCCAGACGGACTTCGGGGCCATCAAGCGGGCCATCGAGTCCACCGGGTACCGGGCGGCTCGGGCCGAGGCCCAGGAGGAGCCCGTGGACGAGGAGACCGCGGCCCACCAGCGGGAGTACCGGCGCCTCATGCGCAAGTTCTGGTTCGCGGCCGCGGTGAGCGTCCCGGTGATGCTGGTGGCCTATCCGGAACTCCCTTGGCTCTACCTGCCCAACCTGTTCCTGGAGAACGTGTCCGAGCGCCTGGTCTGGTGGCTCTTTCTCCTCTCCGGCGTGGCTACCCTGCCGGTGATGTTCTACTCCGGACGGCAGTTCTTCACCGGGGCCTGGGCCGCGTTCAAACACCACGCGGCGGATATGAACACCCTCATCGCCCTGGGCACCAGCTCGGCCTGGATCTACTCCACAGTGGCCCTCTTCTTCCCCCACATCTTCCCGGAGGGAACGGCCACACCCTTCTACGACGTGACCGCAGTGGTCACCGCGCTGGTGGTGTTGGGCCAGGCCCTGGAGGTCCGGGCCAAGGGGCAGACCAGCCAGGCCATCCGCAAGCTCATGGACCTCCAGGCCAAGACCGCCCGGGTCATCCGAGGGGGGCAGGAGGTGGAGATCCCGGTCGAAGAGGTGATGGTGGGCGACATGGTGGTGGTGCGCCCGGGGGAGAAGATCCCGGTGGACGGGGTCATCGTGGAGGGCCGCTCCGCGGTGGACGAGTCCATGGTCACCGGTGAGAGCCTGCCTGTGGACAAGGCGGTGGGGGACGAGGTGATCGGGGCCACGGTGAACACCACCGGCACCTTCAAGTTCCGGGCCACCAAGGTGGGCAAGGACACGGCCCTGGCCCAGATCGTGAAGATGGTCCAGGACGCGATGGCCTCCAAACCGCCCATCGCCCGGCTGGTGGACGTGGTCTCGGGCTACTTCGTGCCCACGGTGATGATCGTCTCTGTGCTCACCTTCCTGATCTGGTACAACTTCGGCCCAGATCCGGCCCTGGCCTTCGCGGTGGTGACCGCGGTGACGGTGCTCATCATCGCCTGTCCCTGCGCCATCGGCATGGCCGTGCCCCTGAGCCTGGTGGCCGGCGTGGGCAAGGCCGCGGAGCACGGCGTCCTCATCCGCAACGGCGAGGCCCTGCAGTTGGCCTCCCAGCTCAAGACCATCGTGTTGGACAAGACGGGCACCATCACCAAGGGCAAGCCCGAGCTGACCGACGCGGTGGCCGGGCCGGGCTTCGACGAGGCCACGGTGCTGCGGCTCGCGGCCAGCGCGGACCGGCCCAGCGAGCATCCCCTGGCCCAGGCCATCGTGGAAGGAGCCCGCAGCCGAGGGGTAGAGCCCGTGGAGCCCGAGGCGTTCGAGGCCGTCCCCGGCCATGGGGTGGAGGCCACCGTGGAGGGCCGCCGGGTGTGGGTGGGCAACGCCAAGCTCATGGAACGCCATCGGGTGGACACCACCGCCCTGGACGCCGCGGTGAAGCGGCTGCAGGAGGAGGGCAAGACCGCCATGTACGTGGCTGTGGACGGAGAGGCCGCGGGCGTGGTGGCCGTGGCGGACACCATCAAGGAGGACTCCATCCAGGCCATCCGGGTCATGCAGGAGATGGGCCTGGAGGTGGTGATGCTGACCGGCGACAACGAGCGCACGGCCCGAGCCATCGCCCGGCAGGTGGGCATCGACCGGGTCCTGGCCGAGGTGCTGCCCGAGGACAAGGCCATGGAGGTCCACCTGCTGAAGCGGGAGGGCCACAAGGTGGGCATGGTGGGCGACGGCATCAACGATGCGCCCGCCCTGGTGGAGGCCGATGTGGGCTTCGCCATCGGCACCGGTACGGACGTGGCCATCGAGGCTGCGGATGTCACTCTGGTGGGCGGCAGCCTGAAGGGGGTGGCCTACGCCATCGAGATCAGCCGGGCCACCATGCGCAACGCCAAGCAGAACCTGGTGGGGGCCTTCATCTACAACACCCTGGGCATCCCCGTGGCGGCCGGCGTGCTCTATCCCTTCCTGGGCATTCTGCTCTCGCCCATCCTGGCCGGCGCGGCCATGGCGGCCTCCAGCGTGACCGTGGTGAGCAACGCCAACCGGCTGCGCTTCTTCAAGGCCAAGAGCTTCGCAGAACAGCCGTGATCGGGTTCTAGGGCCGGGAACACGGGGGTCCGAGGAGGGCTCCCCCTCCCGGCCCCTGCTCGGACAAGACGGAAAGACGATTGCCCTAACGGAGGAAGAGACAATGGAGATCACACAGATCCTGGTCAACGTGGCCGGCCTGGCCCTCATCGCCGCGATCGTCTGGTATTTCTGGCTCTACCGCAAGGAGGGCGTCCAGGTGGCCGAGGTCGCAGGCGTCCAGGAGGTGCCCATCACCGTCAAGGGCGGCTACGATCCCGATGTCATCGTGGTCCGGCGGGGCAAGCCCGTCCGGTTGCTCTTCCAGCGCCAGGAGTCGTCCCTGTGCAGCGAGATGGTGGTCTTCGACACGATCCACCGTTCGGCCAAGCTGCCGGAAGGGGAGACCGTGGCCATTGAGTTCACCCCGGAGGAGCCGGGGGAGATCCCCTTCCAGTGCCAGATGGGAATGCTACGGGGCAAGGTCGTTGTCCGGTAGCCCGCCAGGCAGTCTGGACCACCGGCCTGGGTCCGGGCCCAACGGCGTGCCCGGACCCGGCCAGGGGCCCCGACACCCCATGGAGCCGTGTGCACATCACCCCAACGTTGACTTGGAGCGCCAAGGAGCCATCCCATGACCCCATCCATCCCGATCCAGCGCATGCCGCCAAGGAAGGAGCCCTTTCTGGTGCCTCGTCCTGTGTCCGGGGAGCCGGGGGTGTTCCAGGTGGATGCCACCTGGGGCACCATCCAGCCCATGGTGTTGGCCGAGGGCGTCCGCACGGTGGGCGAGCTGGAGGTGATCCGACACCTCCAGCATGGCCTGCCCGTGGTGGATGCCCGCACCCAGGAGTTCTTCGCCCAGGCCACCATCCCCGGCGCGATCCACATCCCGTATCCGGAGATCGGGGCCCGGATGGGCGAGCTGGATCGGACGCGGCCCACCGTCTTCTTCTGCAACGGGCCACAATGCGGCCAGTCGCCCACGGCCATCCGTGCCCTGTTGGAGGCCGGCTATCCGCCGGAGCAGATCCTCTACTATCGGGGGGGCCTGCACGATTGGTTGACCCTGGGGCTGCCGGTGGTGCCGGGCCGCCAACAGGTTGGCGGGTGAGCGTCCGGCGACGGGCCCGTTGCCGGCTCGGGCGTCCTTCGATCCTGTCGCTGGGTGCCCAGGGCCCGCGGTCACCGGCGTCGTGTCCGAGGGTCCAGGGCATCCCGCAGACCGTCTCCCAGGAGGTTGAAGGCCATCACCGTGAGGAAGATGGCCAGTCCTGGGAAGAGCATCAGGTGGGGCGCGGTCTGCATGAAGGGGCGCGCGTCGTTGAGCATGCGCCCCCACTCCGGCGTGGGTGCCTGGGCCCCCAATCCCAGGAAGGAGAGGGCCGAGATGCTCAGCAGCAGCGCTCCCATGTCCAGGGTGGCGAGCACGACGATGGGCGAGAGGATGTTGGGCAGCACATGGCGCAGGGCAAGCCGCCAGGCCGGCACGCCGACGGAGCGGGCGGCCTCCACGTAGGCCTCCTCCCGCACGCTCAGGACCATGCCCCGCACCACCCGCGCATAGGTGACCCAGCCCACCGCGGCGATGCCGATGAGCACATTGACCAGGCTGGGGCCCAGCATGCCCGCGATGGCCAGGGCCAGGATCAGGCTGGGAAAGGCCATCAGCACGTCCACCACCCGCATGATCAGGTCGTCCACCCATCCCCCCTGGAGCCCGGCCACCACCCCGACCGCCAGGCCGACAGCCAGGATCACCAGCATGGCTGCCGTGGCCGTGCCCAGGGTCAGCCGTCCGCCCCAGAGGATGCGCGCCCAGATGGAGCGTCCCAGGTTGTCCGTGCCCAGGAGATGCTCTCCACCGGGAGGCTGGAGCTTGTTGAGCGGGTCGATCGCCACCGGATCCTGGCCCGCGATCCACGGGGCGGCCAGCACCAGGAGGACGATCCCTGCCAGGATGGCCAGCCCCAACAGGGCCATCCTGTCTCGGACCAGCCGCTGCCAGGGGCTTTCCCCGGAACGGATGGGCTCTTCCTGGGCCAGGGAGGACGAGGGCCGTGTCTCTTCCACCCGGGTGGCCATCAGCCCCCTCCTGTCAGGCGAATGCGCGGATCCAGCCAGCGATAGGAGAGATCCACCACCAGGTTGGCCACCACGAAGATGAGGGCTGAGATCAGCACGAAGCCCTGGACCACGGGGAAGTCCCGGGTGAGGATGGCGTCCACTGCCAGTTTGCCGATGCCCGGCCAGGAGAAGATGGTCTCCACCACCACCGCGCCCCCCAGGAGGTGGGCGAAGCTGATCCCCAGCACGGTCACGAAGGGGATCAGCGCGTTGCGCAGGGCGTGGCCCAGGATCACGGCCTGGTTGGAGAGACCCTTGGCCCGGGCGGTGAGGATGTGGGGCTGGCTCAACACCTCGCACATGCTGGCGCGCAGCAGGCGGGAGTAGGTGGGGGCAATGCCCATGCTCAAGGTCACCGCGGGCAGGATCAGGTGCCGGCCGTCTCCTCGTCCCAGGGCCGGGAGCCAGTCCAGCTTCACCGCGAAGAGGTAGATGAGGATCAGGGCCAGCCAGAAGCCCGGCATGGAGGCGCCCCCCAGGGCGAAGACCCGGCTGATGTGGTCGATGGGGGTGTGCTGGCGCACGGCCGCGACCACGCCCAAGGGGAGCGCGAGGAGCACCGCCAGCAGGAAGCTGGCGGTGGCCAGCTCGATGGTGGCCGGCAGCCGGGTGAGCAGCAGCTCTGCGACGGGGGTGCCCGTGCGCACCGACGCGCCGAAGTCCAGCCGCAACACCCGGGCCAGCCAACGGATGTACTGGACCAGGAAGGGGTCGTCCAGCCCCAGTTGGGTCCGCATGGCCTGGATGGCATCCTGGGTGAGCTGGGCGCCCATGGCCCGCAGGGCCACCTCGGCCGGATCGCCCGGCGCCAGGTGGATGAGGCTGAAGCTGATGAACGAGATGGCCAGCAGGATGGGGACCAACAGGACGAGGCGGCGCAGGATGTAGATGCCGATGGCAACCTCCTGTGAACGGTCTCCTACGAACGGCAGGCCCACAGGAGACGGGAGGCGGCCGCCCACCTGCTGCGGCCGCCTCCCGTCCGCGGCTCACTCGTTGAGGGTCAGCGACGCCCAGTTCTGGCTGATGGTGGAGGGATGGATCTGGAAGCCTTCGATGCCGGAACGGGCCGCGACCAGGCGGGGAATGTAGGCGATGGGCGCGACCGCGGTGTACTCGTCCACCCAGATCCGGGCCGCGCGGACCGCGGCCTCCGTGGCCGCGGCCTCGTCCACCGCGGCCTGGGCCTCCTGCACGGCCTGGTCGAACTCCTCGTTCACCCAGAACCGTTTGTACAGGATGGCCTCCCCCTCGGGGTTGCAGCCGCAGAACAGCGCATAGGGCAGGAAGGAGACGTCTGCGGTGTTCCAGTTGCCCCCTTCGATGACCATGTGCAGGGAGCCGTCGTCCACCACGAAATCGTAGTAGGCGCCGATGTCGTTGTACTCCTTCAGCTCCACGTCCACTCCCATGTCCCTGAGCTGGCCCTGGATCACCTCGGGCAGGGGTTTGATGAGGTTGGCCGGCGGGAACCCAGAGACCAGCACCAGCCTCAAGGGTTCCCCGTCCTTGTCCAGGATGCCGTCTCCATCGCTGTCGCTCCAGCCGGCCTCCGCGAAGAGGGCCTGGGCCTTCTCCGGGTCGTAGCGGAAGCCCTCGATTCCCTGGTTGATGGCCGGGAAGACCACCGGTGGGGTCAGGCTCTTGGCCGCCACCGCGTAGCCGTCGTAGACACCGTTGACGATGGTCTCCCGGTCGATGGCGTAGTTGATGGCCCGGCGCAGGCGCACGTCGGTGAGGGTGTCATAGGGCGGTTCCTGGTCGTGGGTGGCGAAGTAGAGCGCGTAGTAGGCGCTGGGCTGGGAGACGAAGAGCTGCACATCCGGTAGGGCCTGGACTTGGGCCGTGTTGTCCCGGGGCACGGGATCGATCATGTCCACGTCCCCGGACTGGAGGGCCAGGATGCGGGCGGAGTTGTCGGGGATGAAGCGGAAGGTGATGGCGTCCAACCGGGCCGCGTCCCCCCAGTACGCCTCGTTCTTCACCACCCGCAGGAACTCGTTCTGCTTGTACTCGTCCAGGCGGAAGGGGCCCGTGCCGATGGGGTTGCTGCCCGGGTCGCCCTTGGGCGAATACATGGCGTAGGAGGGATGGACCAGGTTCTCGATCACCCGGCCGAAGGGCACGGAGGTGGTCAGCTCCAGGGTGTATTTGTCCACCACCACGATGTCGTCCGGGGTGGTGGGGATCAGGGGCTGCCAGCGGGTGGCCTTCTCCAGGGACCACTTGGCGGCCTCCGCGTCGAACTCATCCCCGTTGTGGAACTTCACCCCCTGTCGCAGGTAGAAACGCCAGGTGTTGTCCCCCACGTACTCCCACCGCTCGGCCAGCCAGGGAACGATCCGGTAGTCGGGGGTCAGGCGCACCAGGGTCTCGGTGATGTTGGCGTTCAGGGGGTAGACGCCCAGGTTGGCGCCGTCTCCCTCCAGGCGGAACTGGTCGTTGCCCACCCCGATGACGATCGCCTTGGGGCGGCCGGTCTCTTCCACAGCCGGGGCCGCCTCGGGGCCGGTCCCGGGCTGGGGGCCGGCCGAGGGCGGCGCAGGAGAGGCACAGGCGGCCAGCAGTCCGAGGACGACTGCGGCGACGAGCAGGACGAGAGGGCGGGTGTGGCGGATCATGGGGTTTCCTCCTGGGCGGTGGCAGCTTGGTTTGTCACAGCACTCTGGGTCGAGGTCTCGTTCCGGGTGCAGGGCGCAAAGCGGTTTAGAAGGGGGCTCTACAGGGCAGGATGTGGCCCCATCCCTGTCGCTCGTCTGCCATTATACCCGGAGGTCTCCCCAGGCCGGGAGCACCTCTCGTGGATGCCGGGAGAGCAGGGGGGTCTCCCGCTGTTTTCGCGTCATCTGGGGCATGGGTGCATGAAATCGATCGGGGGGTGTGGGGGAGGGACCGGATGGCCCTGCGCCGCGCCACTTCACCTGCTGCACAACAGGCACATTCGCGCTCCTGATACCCGGGTTGGGGGGCTATGCTGGGCCCTGCAGGGGAGTGTCGGGAAGGGGGTTGGAAGAGATCCGCGGGAATCGTCGGCGAGGTATCCGGGAAGGAGGGTTTCAGCCATGCAACGTCTACGCATTCGTTCTGTGGGGCTGTCGTTGGGGGTGCTGCTGGCCGTCAGCTACGTCCTCTGTCTGGCCTGGGACCTGCTCTTCCCAGGTTGGGCCATGTACCCGGCCTGGCAACGGCTGCTGCCGGGCTTCTCCTGGAGCGCCTCGGGTCTGTTGATCGGCCTGGCCGAGACGTTGCTCTACGGCTACTATGTGGCCTTGATCTTCGTGCCTATCTACAACTATCTCCACCGTCAGGAGATGGGGCGCCAGCCCGGCGGGGGGCAGCCCATGGTCCGGGCCTGAAGCGTGCCGGTTTTCCCGGGGGTATCCAGACCTGCCCCACCCCGAGGGGACAGGTGGCCTGGGAAGAGCCAAGAATCGAGACGGGGTGGAGCCGACAGGCCCACCCCGTTCTCGTCTCCAGGGCCCGGCCCCTGGTCGGATCCGCGGCCGGGGAACCGGGGGGACGCCTGGCTCCATCCCCGGGGCCTGACGGGGAGGGGAGTACGCCATCTGGCTCTCCACCGTCGGGGGGATCCGCGCTGCAGCCACGCCCTCTTTCGGGGTACGCTCAGGGGGAGAGTGTCCCCATCGAGCGCCCTTCCCCGGGAAAGGAGAAGGGCTCAGCGGTACAGGGGCAGCGTCGCGAACGTGGAGGAGGGATACGATGACAACCATGGCAGGAAGACGTCACAGCCCGGTTCCCGCCCCGGGGGCGGGCTTCTGGGAGAAGGTGGATGAGCGGCTCGGTCTCTCGGGCTGGGCCTATCCCATCCCCGAGCATGCCAACAGCCTGCCCTACATGCTGGGTGGGCTCACCCTCTTCGGTTTTCTCATCCTGATCGCTACCGGGATCCTGTTGGCCCAGTTCTACAATCCCGATCCGGCCAATGCCCACGAGAGCGTGGTCTACATCATCACCCAGGTTCCCCTGGGCGATTTCGTGCGCAGTGTCCACTTCTGGGCGGCCAATCTGGTGGTGGTCACCGCGCTTCTGCACCTGATCCGGGTCTTCGTCACCGGCAGCTACAAGCGGCCCCGGGAGGTCAACTGGCTGGTGGGCCTGGGCCTGCTGGCGGTGACGCTGGGCTTTGTCTTCACGGGCACGGTCCTCAAGTGGGATCAGGAAGGGGTGGAGGCCCTGGCCCACAACCGGGAGATGGGCGAGCTGTTGGGCGTGTGGGGCGTCTGGTTCACCGGGGAGTTCAGTCGCAGTGTGCCCATCCTGACCCGGCTCTACCTGGGCCACGTCACCCTGCTGCCGGCGGTCTTCTCCCTGCTCATCATCGTCCACATCTACCTGGTCAAGCAGTTGGGGATGTCCCCCCGGGCCACGGAGGCGGCCGTCTCCGGCCCCCCCACCAAGGAGCAGGGTGATTCCAACTTCGCGGTCCACCTGCGCAAGTTGACCGGCTATGGGCTGCTCCTCTTCTCGTTGTTGGGGATCCTGGCCCTGGCCTGGCCGGCCCCCCTGGGGAGGGCCGGTGTGCCTGGGGTCGAGGTCACCAAGCCGCCCTGGATGTTCCTTCCCTTCTATCCCCTGGAGGATCTCTTCGGCATTCGGGGCCTGTTGGTCAGTGCGGTGGTGCTCTTCGTCCTGTTGGGCGCGGTGCCCTTCGTGGACCGGAGCCCGTGGCTCTCTCCCCGACGCCGCCGGGGCGTTCTGGTGGCAGGAGCGCTGCTTCTCCTGGCCCTTGTGGGGCTCGGGGTGTACGCGTGGATGAGCCGTCCGGTGCCCCATCTGATGGGGTAGAGGGGGGCTCACGAGAATGTGGAGGAGGCATCCGATGGACCGGATCACCGTCACCTTCCTGGCACTTCTGGCCCTGGCCACCTTCGCCTCTGGCCAGTTGTGGATTCGTGGAAAGCTGTGGATCGCCGGTTCGATGACGGCTCTGGACGGGGCCGTGGCCTTGGCCAGCGCCGTGTTGCTGGGGGCGACCCTCCTGGGGCTGGGCCGCATGCTCCACCGTACGGCCCAGATCCCGGCAGTGGTGGCCCAGGAGGACGGAGAAGATGCGTGGAACCCTGAAGATCCTCGGTAGACTCTGGCCGGCCATGGGCCTGGTGCTGGCCCTCATGGTCGTCCTGCTCCCATCCCCTCTCCGGGCCCATGGCGGCGCGGAGCTGACCGTCTCACCGTCCACGGTGGCGCCGGGGAGCACCATCCAGGTGGAGGGCGAGGGGGTGGAGCCCGGCGAGACGTTCACCGTCCGCTTGGAAGGGCTGAAGGCCCAGGCGGCGTTGGGCAGCGTGGCCGTGGGGGACGACGGCGATTTCCACGAGCGCTTCACGGTGCCCGCGGACACGCCACCCGGGACCTACCGGGTCGTGGCAGTGAGCCCGGAGGGGGAGACCCTGACGGCCGAGCTGAGGGTGCTCGACCAAGCCCAGGCAGCCCCTCCGGAGGTTCCCGCCACGCCCTCCGCGGAGTGGATGTCGTTGGATCGCAGCCGCTCGCCCGGGGAGTGGACGATCATCGGGGTGATCTTGCTGTTCAGCACGGGGTTGGGGTTGGCCCTGGTATGGGAGCGTCGCGGCAACCTGTGAGTTTCCCAGGATCTCCTGGCCTGGCCGTGGATCTGTCAGGAGCAGGGGCTCACCTCTGAGAGACGAGGACGGGGTGGAGCGGTAGGGTGCCACCCCGTCCTCTTTGCGGCGGTTGGCCGGGAATGCCCCAGGTTCCTACGGCGGCCCGGGAAAGGGGCCCTGGACCGTCTTCTCGTAGACCAACACCACCAGGGAGCGGGGCGGCAGAGCCAGGAAGTTGGGTGCCAGCCACTCCGGGCTGCTGTTCAGGTCCTCGGTGAGGAGGAAGACGCCCGGCTGGGAAGCCACCGGCTGCCAGCCGTCCTCCAGCCCGCTGCCCACCACCCCCTTGGTGTAGGCCGTCACCCGCCAGGTCTCCGTGAGGATCTGGCCGTTGTGGGCCATGCCGTAGTCGTCCGGGTTGAGGACGAAGTGGAAGGGCTGGGCCGTGTCCCGCCAGTTGGCCACGGTCACCGCCAGGTTGCCCGCCTGGTCCTGGAAGGCGGCGTGGAAGACGGAGGGAGTGCTCGCCAGCTCGAAGGGGGCCAGCTCTCCGCCCAGGGGCACAGCCCCCGGCGCGGTCATGGTGCTGACACTGGTCCCGGTGATCACTCGGGGCGGCGGAGCCATGCGTCCCAGGGTCAGGAAGGGCTTCAGGGCCGGCTGCCGGCGCAGTTGCACGATGTCCCGGTAGAAGGCCACCTCCTCCCCGAAGTAGGGGTCGTCCTTCAGGAAGATCACGTTGGGCGTGCGGCTCGTATCCGTGATGGGGCGCCGGAAGACCACAGGCCGCTGGCCGTAGGCGAAGGTCCATCCCAGGACCATGCGGTGGTAGTCCAGGTAGCGGTGGACCCAGGAGGGATCGCCGGCATCGGCCAGGGACTTGGCCAGGAGCAGGACGCTGTCGCCGGGCATGTCGAAGAGGGCCGGGTTGCCCATGGGCACGTACTCGTGGTAGACCGCGTCGAAGAGAGGGATGTAGCCCACGTACGGCCGGCTGTCCGTGTGCACCTGCCAGAAGTCGATGGCCGGGTAGGTGTTGGCCAGGGCCAGCCGATCCAGGCCGTACTCCCGTCCGCCCTCGCTGATGATGTAGCCATCCCCCACGTACTCCTCCCCCAACTGGGCCACCGTCGCGTAGATGGCCCGGGCTCCTTGGGCGAAGGCGTCTCCGCCCCCTACTGGATGGCCGTGGCGTTCCCCGAAGCAGACCTCGGCGTTGGGGAAGAAGTCCAGGTAGATGCCGTTCACCCCATGATCGCGGTAGAGGGGCTCGATCACATTGGCCGGGTAGTAGGTCTGGGCCAGGGCGGCGCCCATGTCCAGGGTGGCCATGCCCTTTGGATCCACGGCCAGCTCCCCCTGTCGGTCCATCAGCACTGCCCGTTCGGCCACCTGTTCCCGGATGTAGGAGGGGGTGCGGGTGTCCCAGGCCGAGGGGATGGTGTAGGGCAGGATGCGGTAGCCGCGGGCCACAGCCTCCTGCACGTTCTCCACGAAGCCGGGCCGGGCCGGGAAGTGCTCCGGCTGTTTCTCGCCGAAGGAGTGGTGGGGCCAGTCGTACCAGATGGAGACGGTCTCCGTGGGGGCTGTCCCCAGGTAGTCCCCCATGACCTGGAGATACTCCCGGTAGCCGGCGAAGTCCGTGGGGTTGTCCGGGGAGGCTAGGGTGGTCGCGTCGCCGATGAGATTGACGAACTCGTGGTCCAGGAGGTGGGCTGGGAGATCCGGGGCGGCGGCCAGGGGCCCCCGTTCCAGGAAGCCCTCCTGGGCCGCCCGCTCCCGGTACCAGGCCGCGGCGTCGAACCAGCAGGATTGCTCGTGCCGGCAGGGGAGGATGCCCAGGATCGCGTCCCCGGCCAGGGTCACGTCGTGGGGAGCCAGGGGGTTCACCGGGCGCCGCCCCAGGGCCAGGCGCAGGTAGGGGCCGCCTTTATCCGGCCCGTTGACGCCTCCGGCCAGGAAGTGCTTCAGGGCGAAACGCTCCTGGGGCGGATCGTCCACCGAGAGGAGCAGCAGGCTGGCCGCGCTGGCCATCGGGTCCGCGTAGGCGTTCAGGGCCAGGTTCTGGGTTGAGGGATAGAGCAGGTCCAAGGGCTCTCCGGCCTCGGTGCGGGCCGTCCGGGCTGGATCCCGCAGCCGCAGGCCGGTCAGCGTGCCCAGGTAGAGCTCGCTCTCCGGCCCTCTGTCCTCCAGGTCCAGCAGGGGGAGGTCGAAGCGCTCGATGCCCGCCCGTCCTCCGGAGCCTTCGTCGTACTCCACCCCGCCCGTGAAGCGGAGCAGGGGCTCCCCGGCCCGTATGTGCACCCGGACCGTCACGGTGAAGCGACCGCCGGTGGGGTCCTGGAGGCCGCCCCAGGTCAGTTCCACGCCTCGGTCGCCGGTCGCCTGCCAGGGCCGGGCCTGGAAGCGGGCGGCCGTGGATGGGGTGAGCTCGTACTCCTTCTGGGTGGACGGATCCCAGAGCTGAAGCCGCCAGAGGGGGCCTGGGGCCACCGCGTAGGTCACGGAGCGGGTGGCGGACAGGCGCTGGGTCAGGCGCTCCAGCACGTATCCCTGGAGCGGGTGGGGGGCCAGCCGGGCCGTGAGCCCACCTTCCGCCAGCAGGGTTCCGGAGGTGGGGGCCTTCAGGGCCAGGGGCAGGTGAAGGCTGCGGGTCATGGGGGCGCTGGCGGTCGGATCCAGGGCGGCCAGGGGACGGGGGCGGCCTGCCTGGGCCTCCCCTGGCTGCAGCAGGACCAGGAGGAGCAGGGTCAGGCCGGCGGCCCAGGTCCCCAGGGCCAACAGGGTTCGGTTGCGGGTGGACATGGGGTTCCTCCAGAGATCCGCCCCGGCCGGTACCGGGGCGCCGTCACGGTGGGGGTCGGACCCTCCATCCCTTGCGCGGCCCGGCCTCCCGATGCCGGTGGAGGCACGGCCGCTGGAAAGGGGCTGGAGCCCCCCGACGGGTCTTCTCCGGGAGGAAGGAAAGGGGCACCGTGCGCTGCGTACCCATCCTTCCACCTCTCTTCGACCGGGTTTCGATAAGGGCGACACGTTCTACAAGGGAATACACGGTACGGCGAGATATGTTGCAGCGGATTGGGCTCGGGCCAGGGCACACATGGGCCCCCTGCTGGGGCCCGGGGAGGGCAGGCCTTTCCCTCCCTCCGGGCCGGCCATAGGAGGACCTTTCCCCATGGCCTCTGTTGTTTGACCCTTCGCCGGTGTCCGGGCTATGATAGCCAGGGCCAGGATGTGGGGTGGCGGAGGGTCGGGAGAGAGAGGAGGACATATTGCTCATGGAGGCGTCGGCACGGACCTCTCCGGTGTCATCCTCCCTCCGTTCCCTGTCCACTCCGCTGCGTCGGGCCCAGGAACGCTATGTGCTCTTTCCCAGGCCTGCACCGGGTCGGCGCCATCTGGTGTTGGTGGGCGTGAGCGGTGGCGGGGACAGCGTGGCCCTGTTGCATGGGCTCCACGCCCTGGCCCAGGAGTGGCGGTTGCTCCTGCATGTGGGCCACGTGGATCACGGCCTCCGGCCGGATTCGGAGGAGGATGCGGCCTTTGTGGCCCAGATGGCCCGGGAGCTGGGTCTGCCCTGCCATCTCCACCGTCTGGAGCCGACAGCGCTGCGGGGCCCTGGGCGCAACCTGGAGGCCCAGGCTCGCCAGGCCCGTTACCGGGCACTGGCCCGAATGGCCCGGGAGGCCTGGACCCGGAGTGGGGAGGCGGTGGACCCGGCCATCGTGTCGGTGGCCGTGGCCCACACGGCCACCGACCAGGCCGAGACCTTGCTCATGCGCCTGATCCGAGGCAGCGGCCCGGTGGGCCTGGCCGGCATGCGGCCTGTACGCCTGTTGGTGGAAGGCAGCGCGGAGAGCTCGGCAGCACTGCCCCGGATCCACCTGGTCCGGCCCCTGTTGGAGGTCACCCGAGAGGAGGTCCGGGCCTTTCTGCGGGCGGCCGGGCTGCCCTGGCGCGAGGACCCCACCAACCGGGATCTGGACCGGATGCGTAACCGAATTCGCCACGGGCTCCTGCCCCGGCTCCGGGAGCTCAACCCCCAGGCGGAGCAGGCCCTGGCCCGGGCCGGCCTGCTCCTGGCCGACGAGGTGGATCGGCTGCTCCGCCTGGACCAGGAGGCCTTTGCCCGTCTCCGTGTCCATCAGGACTCGGATCGGGTGGTGCTGGACCGGGCGGGCTTCCTCTCCTTGGACCGGGCCACCCAGCGTGGCGTGTTGCGATGGGTGTGGAAGGTGATGGGGGCTTCTCCCGAGGCGCTGGACTACGACACGGTGGAGGAGATCCGGCTGGCCCTGGTCCAGCGCCCTGGAGCCACGGGTCCCCACCCCGTTGGCGGCGGTGTGGGGTGGACGGCGAGCCGCGAACATATCGTCGTCCACCGGGAAGGCACGCCGGCCTTTCCTCCCGAACAGCCCCATCTGTCGCCCGGCGCCCGTTGGCCTGTGCCGATCCCGGGTGAGGTGGTGGTCTCGGGCTGGCGCCTGCGGGCCGAGGTCCTCGCCCGGGAGGATCTGCCCCCGGACTGGACTCGGCAGGGCCCCTGGCACGCCTTTCTGGATGCCCAACGGCTCCGTAGCCCTGTGTTGACCACGCCCCGGCCCGGCATGCGGATCCAGCCCCTGGGCATGGGGGGGCGTTCCCGGAGCCTGGGGGACCTGTTCACCGACTGTCGGGTGCCGCCGGCCCTGCGCCCGGGGTGGCCCATGGTGGTGGACGAGGCCACGGAGCAGGTGGCCTGGGTCTGTGGCCTGCGGGTGGCCCATCCGTTTCGGATCACCGAGCAGACTCGCCGGGTGGTGCACCTGTGGTGGGAGGCGACACCGTGAGCCTGCGTCCGTTGGTGTTGTGGGTGGGCCGTCAGGGGTGGACCCTGCGCATGGGCCCTCGGACTCCGGAGGAGGTTCGAGGGGTGGTGCGCACGCCCCAGGGCGAGCAACCCTTCCGCTATGAGCGGACGACGCGTCGTCTTCACCTGGAGGGCCGGGTGGTTCGGCTCGATCCCCACGGCTGGGAGGTGGACGACCAGGGGCGGATCGTCTTCCGCTCTCAAAGGCCCGACACGGACTCCTGAGCGTCTCCGATCGCGCTGGGATGGTCCCCTCCCGTTCCGGGGGCATGTGCCCGGTCTCCTCCCTGACATGTTCCGGGCCTGGGGACTCCAAGCGTCGGCCGGGGCGTATGGAGCAACCACGAGGATTGGACGAGGACTGGATCGGTGACGAATTGGATGGAGGTTCCCCGGGGAACGGTGACCCTGAAGCCGGGGCGGGAGAAGCCGGTGCGCCAGCGACACCCGTGGATCTTCAGCGGGGCCATCGCGCGCATCTCTCCAGAGGCAGAGGACGGGGATCTGGTAGACGTCCGGGCTGCGGACGGGGCATGGTTGGCCCAGGGTTTTCTGAACCGACGCAGCCAGATCCAGGTGCGCATCCTCACCTGGCAGGAGGGGGAGACGGTCGACGAACACTTCTGGCGTCGTCGCCTCCTGCGGGCCGTGGACGTGCGTCGTCCTCCGGTGGTGGAGGAGACCACCGATGCCTGTCGGCTGGTGAACGGCGAGAGCGATTTCCTGCCCGGGCTGGTGGTGGACCGCTACGCGGACTGGCTGGTGTTCCAGGCAGGTACCCTGGCCATGGACCGGCGCAAGCGCATGTTGGCGGCTCTCCTGCTGGAGATCACCGGGGCCCAGGGGGTGGTGGAACGCAGCGACATGACGGTCCGGCGCATGGAGGGACTGCCGGAGAGTCGAGAGGTCCTGGCCGGCGTCGCTCCGCCGAACCCGGTGACCATCCGAGAGGCCGGCCACCGTTTCCTGGTGGACCTGGAGAGGGGGCAGAAGACCGGCTTCTACCTGGACCAACGGGTGAACCGTCAACGGGTGGCCGTCTACTGCCGCGACCGGACGGTGCTCAACGGCTTCGCGTACACCGGCGGGTTTGCGGTCCACGCGCTGGCCGCGGGGGCCCGCCATGTGACCAACGTGGACACCAGCGGCGATGTGCTGCGCCTGGCCGCGGAGAACCTGCGCCTGAACGGCTTCGACGCCGAGGGGCAGGCCGAGACGGTGGTGGGCGATCTGTTCCAGCTCCTGCGGCTCTGGCAGACCGAGGGACGACGCTTCGACGTGATCGTGCTGGACCCCCCGAAGTTCGCGTCCCGGCGCAGTCATCTGGATCGGGCCCTGCGGGGATACAAGGACATCAACCTCCAGGCGTTCAAGCTCCTGCGACCGGGGGGGATCCTGGCCACCTTCAGTTGCAGCGGCCTGGTAGACCCGCCCCTGTTCCAGAAGGTGGTCTTCGGCGCGGCCCTGGACGCGGGGCGGCAGGTCCAGATCCTGGAATGGCTTCGGCAGGCCCCGGACCACCCGGTGGCCCTGACCTTTCCGGAGGGCGCCTACCTGAAAGGTCTCATCTGTCGTGTGGTCTACTGATGTCGTGTGGTCCACAGATGTCGCGTGCTCCACTCACGTCATGGGGGGTCACTGTGGCCCACTGAGCGCGCGGTCGGCTGATCCCTGCTGAGCGCTGGGGCCCTCACGCCCTGTGGGCGGGCGGCCCCTGGAGCGCTGGATGGCGGATGCGAACCCATCGTCCTTCCCCTTCCTCCATGCCCCCCTGGATCCAGGCCCTTCGCCGGCGTCTGCGCGGCCCCTTGCCGGGTCGGGTGGCCCAGGCCCGGATGGCTCCCTGTCCCCGCCCAGGATGGGAGCCGGACGTCTCCCACCCCGGCCCCCCTCGGGAAGGGGCGGTGCTGATCCTCCTCTACCCCTGCCAGGGCCCGATCCATCTTCCCCTGATCCGACGTCCCGAGTACAACGGCGTCCACAGCGGACAGATCGGCCTGCCCGGCGGTGGCAAGGAGGCCGGAGACCCGGATCCGGTGGCCACGGCTCTGCGGGAGGCCCAGGAGGAGATCGGCGTGGACCCGGCCGCGGTGACGGTGTTGGGTGAACTCACTCCCCTCTACATCTGGGCCAGCCACTTCCAGGTACAGCCGGTGGTGGGGTGGACACCCCGGCGTCCCCATTTCCGCCTGGATCCCCAGGAGGTGGCCGGTCTGCTGGAAGTCTCCCTGCAGGAACTTCGGGATCCCGCGAACCGGGAAGAGGAGGAATGGATGCTGCGGGGGCGTCGGGTTCGGGTGCCCTTCTTTCGGATCCAGGGCCAGGTGGTCTGGGGGGCCACGGCCATGATCCTGAGCGAACTGTTGGCGCTCCTGGAAGAGACGCTTGCCCCCCACTGACCCGCCGGGTTTGGGGAAGGCCCGCCTGGATGGTAGGATCGGGGAGGATCGGACGACCCTGGCCCGGTGCAGGTCTCCGGCCAGGGCCATGGGAGAGGATGGAACCACCGTGTTCGCCGAGATGAGTGGAGCCGGGCTTCCTTGCACTGGGGGAAGGCGTGCCCATTGGTGGGGGCTGGGGCTGGCCGCGGGGCTGCTCCTGGGCCTCCTCCGTCCCGTCGGGGCTCAGGAGCCCTCCCCGCCCTTGGTCCTGGCCTTCTACTACCTGTGGTACGATGAGACCACCTGGACCCCTGCCCGGGTGCCGGACATCCCCCTGGAGCCCTACGTGAGCCGGGATCCCCAGGCCATGGCTCGACACATCCAACAGGCCCGGTCCGCGGGGATCGATGCCCTCCTCGCGGCCTGGTACGGCCCGGAGGGGGAATCGAACCAGACGGAGCCCAACCTCCGGACCCTGTTGGACCAGGCGGCCGCGGCGAACTACCGGATCGGGCTCCTCTTCGAGACGGACTCGCCGTTCCTGCCCGACCTGGACGCCACCCGTCGGGCCCTGGTCCACGCGCAGACGGTCCACGCCGCGCATCCGGCCTACCTCCGGGTCCAGGGGCGCCCGGTCCTCTTCTTCTGGCGGGTCTCCCGTTGGCCGGTGGACACCTGGCGCCAGCTCCGCGCGGAGGTGGATCCCTCCCAGGGTGCCCTGTGGATCGCGGAGGGCGTGGATCCGGCCTATCTGGCCGTGTTCGACGGGCTCTACCTCTACAGCAACACCTGGAACCCACCCACGGATCTGGATTACACCAACCGCAAGTTCGCCCGGCTGGTGGCCCAGGCAGGCGAACGTCTGGGCGCCTCCAAACGCTGGGTCGCGACGGTCATGCCCGGCTACGACGACACCCGGACGGGCCGGGCCAACGCGTTTGTCAGGGATCGGGAGGGCGGGGCCTACTACGCGGCCTCCTGGCAGGCGGCCATGGCCAGCCACCCGGCCTGGATCGTCATCACGAGCTTCAACGAGTGGCCCGAGGGGACCTACATCGAACCCAGTCAGGCCTACGGCAGGCTCTACCTGGACCTGACCGCGGAGTGGGCAGCTCGTTTCAAGGCCCAGGCCTCCACGCCGGGACAGGTCCGGGGGGCCTCGGTGGCCCCTGTCGAGGAGACTGTCCAGGCCCCTGCACCGACGCCGGCGCCGACGCCCACACCCACCGAACCCACCGCGGTGGTGGCCGTC
>Ga0256839_1001654_pt1 | contig 26553 bp, 30 predicted proteins | sample 354166metaG_FD_185968 | JGI IMG/M metagenome (GOLD analysis project Ga0256839, IMG submission 185968) | Hydrothermal vent microbial communities from Mid Atlantic Ridge, Atlantic Ocean - 354-166 | ecosystem: Environmental > Aquatic > Marine > Hydrothermal vents | place: Atlantic Ocean: Mid... | reverse complement strand
GATACCCAACACAAAGGCCGCTACCATCACTTCGATCAAACTGAAGCCAATTTGCGTGTTATTGGTTTGAATAGGTTGCTGCCAAGCATGTTGAGCTTGGTTGGGTTTATTAGAATGTAGATTGATTGGTTTCACATTAATCTCAAATTATTTTTATTATATTGGCTGAACTTTTTGGCTAAAGTACAGCTGTACTATTATATTTTTCAACGAGCATTCTTTAAAAGAAGAAGACTATTACTCGAATAATAACTGATTTTATGTCTGTATTTTGATTTAGCCGATTAACGGTATAAATTTTATCAATTTGCTTCAGCTACAGTGATTTAAACTTTTTTAACACTGCTCTATGCGCCTGAAAATCCGGGTCGCAGTCTTCAACTAATCGCCAAAATTTACTGGAGTGGTTCATTTGTATCGTATGGCAAAGCTCATGAATCATTACGTATTCCACAACCTTCTTTGGCATAAAGAGCAATTTACAATTAAGGCTGATATTCTTACTGCTAGAGCAACTTCCCCAACGTGTCTTTTGGGCGCGAATACTTATGCGGTTGAAGTGAAAGCCATGTTGTTCGGCTAGTGCTTCGAGCATTTCATTGAATATTATGCGTGCCTTTTGTTTTAGCCACTTTTCCAGTAGATGATTAAAGTCATCCAGTTGTTGCTCATCACCTGAAAAGTTAATTACTTTTTGTTCTTTATCAATTTCAAGGGATAGCGCGCTACTTTCTTGTTCTGAGGCAGTTTTCACAAGCCATCTCTCATCAAGCAGCGCGAGGTCAACTTGATGAGGAACTTGTGTATGACGAGGCTCCGGTAACTGAGAAAGTTGTTTAGCGACCCATGCTGATTTACTTTGTACAAAACGGTGTGCTTGCTTGGCTGAGCTACGATATGGCAAGATGACAGAAAGCTCACCTTGATTGTTTAGCTTAATGCGAATGTACTTTGCTCGCCGAGAAGGTTTCAAAGTGTAATAATGATCTTTACCGCTGGGTAAGTTTATTAAAAATACATCATTCATCCTGAGGAACTGCTGTCACTCTGATTGTCATTAATTGCATCACTACTTACACCACCACTTGTATTGCTGCTTGGGCTGTTATTTAAATTTTCGTATTCTTTTAAAAACAAAGCCTCAAGATCATCAATCACCTCATTTGCAGGTCGCCCTTGTATAATATGCGAAGTCATAAAGCCCGATATAGGGTGTAAAATACTTTCTTTATCCACCATCGGGTAGTTTTTCGTTAAGCGTCTAATGGCTTTAACGACACTTTCGGCTTCAGGACGAGGCAAGTCTAAAGGCATCGTAGGGATGATTTCTTCTTCAATGGTTTGTTGATCTTTTGAAAGGTTTTGTTGATTATTTTTAGTTTGTAAAAACTCAGCAAAGCTAAACAAGGTTTGGCGATCAGTCTCTGTTAGTGACTGATACAGCTTAATTAATTGTCGTTCTTCTTTACTACCTTGTGCAGGCATCATTGGAAACATAGTTTACATCCAAAGTCGGATTTCATTGTTTCTAAGAATAACGGTTCTTAGGTTAACTTGTCACGCATAAAAAACGGAGCTTAAAAGCTCCGTTTTTTATGCGTGAACTAAATTTAACCGTTATCTTTACAGTACGTTCGTGCAAATTCTAATAGCTCTTCCATACTGCGAACTCTAAACTTTTGACGCTGACGCACAAAGGAGAACTCTCGTGTTAAAGGCGGGTCAAGCGGCACTGTTTTTAAAGTACCTAACTTAATTTCTTTGGCAATACTCACGCTTGAGAGTATCGAAACTCCCATGCCTGCTTCAATCGCGCCTTTAATCGCTTCAGGGCTACCAAGTTCTAAACACGCTTTTAAAGCATGCTTGCCTAAACCTTGGGACTTAACGTATTCACTAACCACTTCGCGCGTTCCTGAGCCTTCTTCTCGGCAGATAAATGATCCATCTAGCACGTCTTTAATATTTACTGACTTTTGCTTGGCGAATTCATGATCCGGCGGTACGACAACAACTAACTCATCATCACGACACTTTTCTACAACTAAATTTTTATTGGTAACCGGGCCTTCAACAACACCAAGGTCAATCACATTGTTTTCAATCATTGAAACGATGCCATCAGTGTTTGATACACGTAAGCGCAATAATACTTCAGGATTCTTGGAGTTAAAGTCACCCAATAATGCAGGTAACATATATTCCGAAATGGTGGTTGAGGCGCCTAAAGTTAGCGAGCCACTTATGCTTCCGGTTATATCACGAATCGCATTTTCCATTTCTGAATATCTTTCAAAAATATTTTCCGCAAATTCGAAAGCAACGTGCCCTGCTTCTGTTAGGCTAACTCGATTATGCGCACGGTCAAACAATCGTGTATCAAACTGCTCTTCTAATTGACGTATTTGAAACGTCACTGCTGGTTGTGTCATATGCAACATTTCTGCTGCTTTAGTAAAGCTAAGCAGTCGCGCCACCGCATGAAACACCTGTAATCTTCTATCTGACATTTTTCACCCCTCCAAGAGTTTAAGAAAAGATTAACTACTGTTCAAACATTAATGCCAATAAACTGTGATAATCTCAATGCTAATACAATAGTCTTATGGCGATAGTATTATCAGTAACAGAATAGAGTGTTACCGTATCACTTAAACTTATCTATAGCCCTTATTTTATAGGGTTTAGCGTTGAGCAGTGTAGTAATAACACTTTTTCTGGCCCTCCAGACTGTTGAAATAAGCAATTTTATTTCAATTCATTATTTTTATTACGGTTCCCCGGTATTCTTGGATCATCATCATCCATTAATATGCGATGCGCAGGCCCATCTAAATCATCGTATTGACCACTTTTAACCGTGAGTACAAAAGCGATAACGACGACTAGCATCACGAGTACACCTAATAAAATGGTCATTGATAACGCGTCCATACGATTTATTTCCTTCAATTAGTTCGAGAAACTAAAGTATAGTTCCTACAAAAATATTTTCATAGCGTTTATAAATTAAGGTGTCGACCTACTCTTTTTTATTTTTTAAACAACCAAAAGCAATGATTTATCATATAATCTAGAGATTAATACTTGCTACTCTAAAGGAGTCTCTCCCATGTCCGAAAAAATTCACCCAGTACCCGCGGAATTTAAAGCACAAGCTAATATCAATGCTGAGCAATACCAAACCATGTATCAGCAATCGATAGAGAACCCTGAAACTTTTTGGGCAGAGCAAGCTGAAAAGTATGTTACTTGGTTTAAACCGTGGGATAAGGTTTCTGACTGGAGTTTTGATCAAGCCGATTTACATATCAAATGGTTTGAAGGCGCGAAACTAAATGTTTCATACAATTGTTTAGACCGCCACCTTAAATCTCGTGGCGATCAAACGGCTATTATTTGGGAGGGCGACAACCCAGAAGAAGACCGCCACATTAGCTATAAAGAACTACACGCCGAAGTCAGCCAGTTTGCCAATGTACTTAAAAATCGCGGAGTCAAAAAAGGGGACCGAGTTTCTCTTTATATGCCGATGATCCCCGAAGCTGCTGTTGCTATGCTGGCTTGTACTCGCATTGGCGCAGTCCACTCCATCGTATTTGGTGGTTTTTCACCCGATGCACTTAAAAGCCGAATTTTAGACTCAGATTGTCAGGTGGTAATTACCGCAGATCAATCCATGCGTGGCGGTAAAAAAGTCCCGCTTAAAACCAATGCCGATAAAGCCTTAGAAGGTTGCCCCAATGTACATACCTGCATCGTCGTAAAACGTGGTGGTGATCCTGTAGAGTGGAATAATGAGCGCGATGTATGGTATGGCGAAGCAATTGCTGCTGCCAGTACAGATTGCCCTGCGGAAGAAATGGATGCCGAAGACCCTCTCTTTATTTTATACACCTCTGGCTCTACAGGTACACCCAAAGGCGTACTCCACACAACAGGTGGATACTTATTACAAGCCGCCATGTCACACAAATTGGTATTTGACTATAAAGACGGTGAAGTCTACTGGTGTACCGCCGATGTTGGCTGGGTAACAGGGCATACCTATATTGTTTACGGCCCTCTCACTAATGGCGCGACTACCTTAATGTTTGAAGGTATCCCCACCTACCCTGATGCTTCACGCTTTTGGCAGGTGATTGACAAACATCAAGTTGCTAGCTTTTATACAGCGCCAACTGCTATTAGAGCTTTAATGGCAGCGGGAGATGCCCCTGTTAATGCAACCTCACGAAAATCCCTACGTTTACTTGGAACAGTGGGCGAGCCCATCAACCCAGAAGCTTGGGAATGGTATAACAATGTCGTTGGTAATAACCAATGCCCGATTGTTGATACTTGGTGGCAAACCGAAACTGGCTCTCATTTAATGACTCCCCTACCCGGTGTGCATGATTTAAAGCCTGGCTCTGCAATGGCTCCCTTTTTCGGTTGTGATCCTGTCTTACTTGATGATGAAGGTAATGAAATCACTGGCAACCCTGCTGCTGGTAACTTAGCCATGAAACAACCGTGGCCATCCATGATGCGTAGTTTATACGGCAACCATGAACGTTTTTATGAAACCTACTTTTCAATGTTCAAGGGTTATTACTTTACCGGAGACGGCGCGCGTCGTGATGAAGACGGCGATTATTGGATTACAGGACGTGTGGATGATGTGCTTAATGTATCTGGGCATCGACTTGGCACGGCTGAAATTGAGTCAGGCTTAGTGCTCCATCCTAACGTTGCCGAAGCTGCTGTAGTCGGTTACCCACATGACATCACCGGACAAGGCATCTATGCCTACGTGACGTTAATGGGCGGCGAAACAGGAACCGATGAACTAAAAGCAGAGTTAGTAGCATTAGTTAGGAAAGAGATTGGTCCAATTGCTAAAGTCAATATTATCCAATGGGCGCCAGGACTACCTAAAACCCGCTCAGGTAAAATAATGCGTCGTATTTTGCGAAAAATTGCGACCAACGAAGTAGATGAACTTGGAGATATCTCTACATTGGCCGACCCGTGTGTCGTTGAAGACTTAATTGAGAACCGCGAGAATCGTTAACGGAAAAGGTGACTCATGGAGCGTATGAAGGGTTTTATACCTTAGCGCGCTTCATGGCTCACCTTGTATTTTCTTATTTTAAGACGTTTCGCAGTCACTCCTAAGTAGTATCTTTTCGCTTAATAAAGAAATTAACCACGGCGAACAAGGTAATAACTAAAACAATCAAAAATGAGATAGCATTTAACACAGGCGTAGAGCTAAAGCGTATCCGTGAATATAAATCTATCGGCAAGGTCGGATCTGATCCCACCAAGAATATCGTGGTATTGATATTTGAAAAGCTTAGCAAGAAAGCAACAATAAAAGCACCGATTATCGCGGGGCGTAAAAAAGGAATGGTCACGTACCAGATGGCTTGTATTCGTGTTGCCTTTAAGCTTAATGCCGCCTCTTCAAGGGAGCGATCAAACTTTTTTAAACGGGCAGCCACCAGTAACATTACATAGGTTGCACCAAATGAAAACTGGCCGAATATAACCAACCAATAGCTGGGCCTAAAAAGCTCTATATCAATACCAAAGTTTTTTTCTATCAAATTACCAGCATAAGTTGAACTTAATAAAATAGATATACCGAGAATCACACCCGGTATAACCAGCGGTGTTAATGCCAAAAAGTATAATAATCCTTTAAATTTGAACTGTTCTTCTTCAAATAAAAGTGCGGCAATAGTTCCGATAACCATAGACATTGTGGCAACAATTAATGCGGTGGTTAAGCTGGTTACAATGCTTTCCATTAAATTAGAGTCCGCAAAAAGTCCTTCTCTTTCGTCGGTCGCTGAAAAAAACCAATCGAGCGTAAAGCCATTCCACGGCAATGCAATATAATTCGAGTCATTAAACGCCAGTACCGAAATGGCAATCAATGGCATCACTAAAAATAGAAAAAACAATGCTACATAAATTCTGTAACCCAAAGTATAGGCGGCGGTGTTTGGTAATGAACGTATCATCTTAAGACCCCACTCTGTCGAGCTTTTGACCCGATAGTTTTAATACTAACCAGATAATCCCGGAAGATAGCATTAATAATAAAAAACCAAAGGCAGCGCCTTCATTCCAGTTAAAGGTGGTTAAAAATTTATTGTAAATTTGCTCGGTAAACCATAATGAACTTTTACCACCTAAAATGTTAGGCGCGAGGTAATCACCAATCACCAACATAAATACAATAATTGCACCAGAGACAATACCCGGCATGGAATACGGGATAATAATGGTTCTAAAAATTGTCCACTTAGATGCACCAAGATCACTGGCGGCTTCGATTAACGAGTCATCAAGGCTCTCCAATGTTGACATAACAGGAACCACCATAAATAACATCGACATATACAATAAACCAAGAATCATACTAAAATCGGTATACAGCATATTGATCGGCTCGTCTATCAACCCAATAGCCATTAAAAAATGATTAATAATGCCGTGATCTCCCAGTAACACCATCCAACCATAAACCGTTACTAACTCACCCACCCACAAGGGAATTAATAATAATAAAATAAAGAATGCCGCATTCTTTTTAGAAATTACTTTGGTTAAATAAAAGGCAATGGGAAAAGTGACAATAAAGGCTAACGCGGTCACGCCTATCGCATAAGCAGCGGTTTTCACGAAGGTGAGCCAGTAAATTTCTTCCTTGAAAAAAGCAATATAATTATCTAAAGAAAAGACCTTATCGCCATTATCATTTTCAATCTGAAACGAACTTATTAACAAATCCAAGTGCGGTAAAACAATCAATAACACTAGCCACAGTAATACGGGAATAATCAATAGGTAGAGTGTGACATTAAACGGTTTTTTAGGTTTTATTGACTGCTGCATATTGTGCCTCCTGTTCATGAGTTTTAATTAATAGCGCTGTAGTCAATAACATTTTAGATCATCAGTATGAATACCAACCTGTAAGGTTTGCCCTTCACTTAAGCCATCAAACTCAGCATTTTGTGGCAAAGAGATCAGCAACTCTTCCGTGGTTCCCGCAACCGTGGTTGCAAGCTTGGTATTTGAACCGTCAAATAAAATAGTTTTAATCGTGATTTCAAAACTTTCAACGTCGCTTAAATCACTTGAGGGGTTAATGATTAAAGCTTCTGGACGAATATACAAAACAGTTGCAGTGCCCGCGTAAGACTTTTTATTAATCCTCCAACCCTTGCTCGTAATTAAGGTTTCAGCTTGCGTTCGTTCAAGCTCAAAGCGATTGCTATCACCCACAAACCCCGCCACAAATGCCGTTTTTGGATTTTTATATAGGTTTCTTGGCGTATCTATTTGCTCAAAACGCCCTTCATGCATAACCGCAATCTCATCACTCATCACCAGTGCTTCTGATTGGTCATGCGTGATATAAATAAAAGTGGTGCCAATTTCGCGTTGCAGTAATTTAAGCTCTACTTTCATATGTTCACGAAGTTTTCTATCTAATGCGCCCAGGGGTTCATCGAGTAATAAAATTGACGGCTTCATAACTAATGATCGTGCAATCGCCACACGCTGCTTTTGCCCGCCCGATAAAGCCGTAACATCTTTTTTCTCGTAGCCCTCAAGCCCAACTCGACTTAGTATTTCATTAACTCTTGAATCAATCTCCGTGTTACTAAGCTTTAGCCGCTTTAAACCAAAGGCGACATTTTCTCTCACATTCATCATAGGGAAGAGTGCTAGGTGCTGAAAAACGATATTAACAGGTCGTTTATCGGGCGGAACACCTTTCATAGACTCGCCACGAATAATTACCTCACCCTCAGTTTCTGGCTCAAAGCCCGCAATGATTCTTAATAAGGTAGATTTACCACAGCCCGATGAACCTAAAATTGAAAAGAAGCCACCATCTTTTACGCTAAAATTAACATCCTCTACCGCGGTGAAATTACCAAATCGTTTGGTTAAATGTTTAATTTCTAAGATATTGCTCATTGTATCTCCTGATTTTGAACAATAAAAAAGCACTTGATTTATAACATTTCAAGTGCTCTTTTTTAACTCTACTTTTATAACTGCCGTTATTTAGCCGCTTTAATTCTATCTAGTGCTTTAGCTTCAATAGACTCAAACCCGTCAGGAACAGGCGGGTGCCATTTAATATTGGCAATATCGTCTGCAGTGAATGAGCGTTCAAAATCAGCCTTTATTCCAGCATCAAGATACTTAGCTGCATCTTTAGAAGCCGTACCGTAATTGCTCGCATTGGTAATAATCGCAGCATTTTTAGGACGCATAATAAAGTTAATCCACTTATACGCACCTTCAACATTCTTAGCTTTTGCAGGTATCGCAAAGGTATCAATCCAGCCTAGTGCACCACTTTTAGGTGCGATAAAGTCAATATCAGGATTGGTTTTATGCACCGACCAACCTTTTGCATCCCAACCAGAAATAACGTCAGCATCACCACTTTTAATGATTTCCACTTGAGTATCACCGCTGGTCCAGTAGTTTTTAACCAATGGCTTTGAGTCAATCAGCTTTTTTTCAACTTCATCAATCAATGCTTGGTACGCTTTTTTATCACCATAAAGTGCAAAAGGGTCTTTACCCATGCCAAACGCTGCCGCAATTAACAATGGTCTTTTTAAACGATAAGAAATTTTACCTTTAAACTTAGGGTTCCATAGATCAGACCAGTCTTTCGCATCAGGCGCATTTTTCTTATTCACTATCATGCCTGTGGTGCCGTAAACGTGCGGTACGCCATAACCCTTACCATCAACACCGGTATTTTTCTTTACCGCATCAACCATAGAGGTTATTAACTGATCTGTATTTACTTTTGAATAATCAATTGCTTGATAAATTTTATATTTCTTTTGTACCGCTGTAATTCTATCTTGGCTAGGTTGTGCTAAATCAAAACCAGCTCCACGGGTTGCGCGCAACTTAGCAACCATTTCTTCGTTGTTACTGTAAGTGATTTTCACATCAATGCCGGTTTCCTTCTCAAAAGCACTCACTAAGGCTTTCGGGGCATAACCTTTCCATGTAATTATCTTTAAGGTGTCTTTTGCCATTGCACTTGAACTTAAGGCGAGTGCAACTGCTCCTGCTAAAATTTTACTTTTTATCATCATCTGCTTTCTCCTTGATTAAACATCATTTTTCTATTCCATAACTATAGTACTTATTTATGACAAAATTATGACTATTTTTCCACCTGAAAAATAAACAGCTTAGTCATCAAAATTACATAATTCATCAATAATAATTAAATCAATGCTATCTAAAGTGCTATAAATATCTTATGTTAATCGTACAAATCAGCGACCTACACATTACTACACCTTCAAAGAAGGCTTACGGTGTTGCATCAACGGGTGACAATCTTTCGCTGTGTGTCGATCACATAAACCAACTCAAGCCACAACCTGATTTAGTCCTTGTTACAGGTGATATTTGTAATGAGAATTCCTTTGATGAACTTATCAATGCTAAAAATTTACTTGATGAGCTTAACTATCCATACTACGTCATGCCAGGCAACCATGATACCCGTAATGATTTAACTGCTGTTTTTGGCACAGTACATTGCCCCGTAAGTTTTGAAGAAAACAATCCGTCTAGCTTTATAAGTTATATTATTGATTATAAGGCGCTTCGCATGATTGCTATTGATAGCACCATTAAAGGAAAATCAGGTGGCGAACTTTGTAAAAATCGCCTTGCGTGGCTAAAAGATCAGCTAGATAAGGAGCAGAATAAACCAACCATCATAATCATGCATCATCCACCCATTAAACTTGGTGTATTTGAAACTGATATGGATATATTTATTGGCACTGAAAAACTGGGCAAACTTTTAAATAATTATTCCAATATTAAAGCCATTTTGAGTGGTCATATACACCGCCACACCCATACTTTATGGAGCAACACCGTTGTTATAACCGCCCCAAGTACGAGTATGGAGCTGATGCTTGAACTGGACTCAAAACAGCCCTCAAAGTTTTATAATGAACCGCCTAGTTATCTTCTGCACTATTGGACACCTGACAATAATCTAGTTAGCCATGCTATCGTCGTTCATGAAACTAATGGCCCCTACCCTTTTAGGTCTTATTAGGTCGACGTATTATGAGCCTTCAAACCTTAGCTCTAGGTTTTCTTTACTGCTAAAAATCAATTTCATTTCATCGACAGAAATAGTCATTATAATTCTACGCTCGGGTAGCCCACTAATACGTTTTTCACATATTTTTATGTTTTTAGCGTAAAGACCAAGTAAACCTTTTGCTTTTCTTGTTAGTCGGATTTGAAGATCCACTTTTTTAATATCTTGCGTATAACTTAAGCGCTGCGGCACACAAAATTTAATCACAGGTGAACGAGTGGCGATTTTTATATTTTTTTCATTCACATCAAGTGTTTGATTTAAACTGCTTACAATGTGTTGTGCGGTATCAATGCCTTCTTGCCAACACCAAGCTGCTGTTTCTACAGGCCTTAGAACATTCCCTGATGCAAAAAAACGAGTATCAGAGCATCGCCCAAATTGATCAACCAGTGGCCCATTAGATAAGGTATCAATGTCTAAATGACCCAAGCGAGCTAAGGAAGCCTCTGGTGTAAACTGTCCCGTAAAAATAACACCATCACATTGAATGGTTTCTAACTGGCCCGATGCTGTTTCCACCCTTACGGCCTCTACGCGCTTTTTGCCAATGATCTCAACTAGACGGGTTTTATTTAAAAATTTTACGCCTTGTAATCGAGGGTATAACGATAAAAATGCCCACGCTGTGGGTCTGGCATTTTCTTCTATCATTGCTACCGGTTTTATACTTGCATGACGACAGGTCGCAACTGATGAGAATGAAACCAATTCAGAACCAATGATTACAGGTCGTTCAAAAGGTTTGTTCTCACTCAAATAGACCATGGATTGTAAAGCACCGGCAGTCATGATCCCCAAGGGACGCTGCCCTGAAATTAATCGCACAGAGCGTGGCTTTTCACGGATTCCTGTTGATAATACCACGCTCTTAGCATTAAGCGTTTTAACACCTTCTTCTGTAGAAAGCGTCAACAGCCCACCTTTCTCAATAGAGACAACAGTCGTATTTAAGGCAATTTTTACGCCCTGCTTTAAGGCCGTTTTCACTAACTGTTTCGCATATTTCGGTCCAAAATAAACGCGTTTAAATTCACGCATTCCAAAGGGAGAATGCCCACAATGCCTTGGGTTGCCACCTGCATCCCCAAACCTTTCTATAACCCAAACATCCTTGATCCCCTGTTTTTTTAAAGCAATCGCCGTTGATAAACCTGCTGGGCCACTGCCAATAATGGCTACCTCACAACTTTTTGGTATGTTATTCATTTACGCCACCCTTTACAGGCTTTGCTATTGGCTCTTTAAAGTAGCCTTCCGTCAACTGACTTAATTGAGCTGAGCAATAAAAGCCTTGGCAACGCCCCATAGTGACCCGAGTACGTCGCTTTAAACCTTCTAAACTGCCTGCTGGCATTACCCCTGTTAGTGCTTTTTTTATTTCACGTTGCGTCACCCATTCACAGTGACAAACAATCCCTTCATTACCCTTTTGTTTCCAATCACGCTTTTCACTTTCGGCGATAGGTATTACTGATGGATAAAGGGGAGAACCAAGTGGTTGATGCTTTTTCGAAGCAGATGAATACATTTTAAAAACATATTGCGCTATGCCTAATGCGCCAGTAAGTCCCGTTGAGCGAATACCACCGACAGAAATATAGTTTTTATCATCAAAACGTTCGATACAGTAATCTTTAAATTGGGTCGCTGGACGAATCCCAGCGTAAGTTGCAGTAATCGGTAAATTAGCTAACGCAGGAATAATTTCAATCCCTTTTGCTTTTAAAGCATTTAACGCATCCCGCGTGACTGATGCATCATCGCGGCTTTGTTGCTCTTCGGCTGTCGGGCCAACCAACACATTACCAAACGCCGTTCGGCATACCACAACACCCTTGGTAATATCATTGGGCACAGGCAATATAATTGATTTAATGAGTCGACTAGCGGCCTTGTCATAAACTAAAAACTGGCCTTTTCTCGGTCTAATCTCAAAAGAGGTTTTATTTAATAACAATGCATCCAACTTGTCGCCATAAAGCCCTGCGCAATTTATAACGGTCGAGCATTTTACGCTACCTCGCGTGGTTTTAAGAAGCCAGTAATCACCATTAAACTCGCCACTTTTTACTTCTGCATTGCGTAACAATTTAGCGCCATTTTTGATGGCTTGAAGCATATAAACCGTTGGCGCTGTCCAAGGGTCGATAACAAACTCCCTAGGCACATGAATCGCTGCCTTTACCTGAGAAGATAGTTCAGGCTCTAATAATAAGGTTTGCTTGGCTGATAGTAACTTAGCATCCACTACACCGTTTAACTGGGCTTTTGCAAGTATCCCTTCTAACAAATTTTCTTCAGCATGCGTCCAAGCAGTCACAAGCGCGCCCGTTTCCAATAACGGTAAGTTTAACTTAGCACGAATTTGAATATATTCTTGATAACCCTCAACAATACAACCATGCTCCACAGAATTAGGTGGAGCATCAAAACCGGTATGCAAGATTGCGGAATTTCCTTTGCTAGCACCATCAAGAATATCAGTACTTTTTTCGAGTACTAGAACGCTAGCACCCTCCAAAGTAAACCGCCGTGCCATCGCACAGCCTACAATACCAGCACCCACGATGATGACATCATAATTTGATGACGTTTCTTGTATTTTCATATTAGTTTATTAATAAATACTATCCGCAAAGGTCTCATAGTACTAAAAATTAAGTACTCTTTTATGACTTTTATCACCGGTATTTTCCACTTTATAAAAAGACTTCAATAATTTGAACTAAGCTTCGAAATATAATCATCAAAAATTGACTGTTAAACTATGAAAAAATTAAAGAAATTTGAAGTGGTTGCTCATCGAGGAGATAAAGCAAGCTACCCTGAAAACACGCTTATCGCGATGAGATCAGCCTTAAAAAAAGGCTGTACTTTCATTGAGTGCGATGTTCAACTTAATGCAGAAAATTGTTTTTATTTACTCCACGATGATAATTTTAAAAATACAGGCGGCATCAAACAATCAATTCTAGAGATGACAAACACACAGATTGACGCAATAACTGTACACGAACCTAAGCGCTTTTCTAATTCATTCAAGCCCACACGTGTTCCCCTTTTGAAAGAACTTTTACAATTAATGCAGCAATTTCCTCATGCCAAAGTGATGGTTGAAATTAAACAGCACAGTATCGACAAATGGGGAGTCAATAACGTTATGAGCTTACTTCTCAAACAATTACAGCCTTTTTCTCAACAATGTATTCTAATTTCATTTAATGCTGAAGCCGTTCTTATTGCACAACAATCGAGTAAGTTGAAAACAGCTTGGGTTTTAAAAAATCACAATCATGAAAGCTTACAAAAAGCGCAGCGGCTAAAACCAGATTATCTAATTATTCATAAAACAAAAGTCCCACTTAATAAGGTCGCCTATAAAGGAACGTGGGATTGGATGCTCTACGGCATCGAAAGCAGTGCGGAAGCCCAAAAGTTTGCACAGCTAGGCTATTACCTAATGGAAACTGATAACATTTGCGCACTAATGGAAGGAGATCAAAAGGAGGCTTGTAATGAACTATGACATCATCATCATTGGTGCAGGCATACAGGGTGCGGGAGTTGCTCAAGCGGCATGTGCGGAAGGTTATCGAGTTTTAGTGGTGGAGCAATATACAAAACCTGCACAAGGCACCTCTAGCCGTTCATCAAAACTTATTCACGGTGGCTTACGTTACTTAGAAACGGCCCAGTTTTCCTTAGTCTATGAGTGTTTACAAGAGCGTAAACGCTTATTAAAAAATGCCCCTCATCTAGTCAAACTTGTTCCTTTTTATATTCCTGTGTATGAAAAGAGCCATAGGAAACCTTGGAAAATTAGGCTTGGGTTGGCCCTTTACTCTTTATTAAGTTTTACACCTTTTGAATCCATTCCTAAATCAAAATGGTCATCATTAAAGGGGCTTAACGTACAAGGATTGAAAGCTGTTTTTAAGTATTACGATGGGCAAACGGATGATAAGAAGCTCACTCAAGCGGTATTAGCTTCAGCAAAAACATTAGGTGCTGATATTATTTTTTCCTCTCACGTAGAATCTATCGCAATTGGCTCGAAGTTATGCCGTGTCACCATTATAAATGATGGAAAAAAGGAGTTACTAAAAAGCCTGCTTGTCATAAATGCGGCTGGGCCATGGGTTAAATCCATTGTAAAACGGTCATCACCCATCATTACAGCACAACCTAAAATAGATTTAGTTCAAGGAACACATATTATCGTGCCCAAAACATCCAAGCTTCTCGGCATGTACTATCTAGAAGCACCACAAGACCAACGAGCAGTATTTGTAATGCCATGGAAGGGTCAACTATTAATTGGCACCACTGAGGTTACATACAGCGGCGACCCCGCGGATGTTGCTCCACTAAAAACCGAGATTCAGTATTTACTTAGCGTTTATAATCATTATTTTTCTGCAAACTTGTCGCAATCAGATGTAATTGCGTCGTTTGCGGGCTTACGAGTGCTCCCACAATCAGTCGGCTCTGCTTTTTCTCGGCCTCGTGATACGTTGTTAGTGGGTGATAATGGCGATCAATCAAGAATGTTTAGCCTCTATGGCGGTAAGCTCACAGCTTATCGAGCTACGGCTGAAAAGGTGGTATTGCGGTTGCGTAAGGTCTTCTTACCTACTACGGCTAATAAGGTCGTTAATACTCGGAGTTTACGTTTACCTTAGTCACAATAATCCTTTGTCACAGGAAAAATGCGTGTATTTAAAGTTTATTATTTTAGACAGAGAATGAATAAGGCTTCAAAAAGTTGCCTTGTCACCTCTTAATTCAGCTTTTGGCGTTAGCAAATGAATTGACTTATTCGCTGCCTAGTATCTTTTTAATAGTTTCATTTTTAATTGAATAATATACGCGGTTTGCTTCTTTTCTAGATTTTACAATACCTTTATCTTTAAGCAGACATAAGTGCTGAGAAACATTTGACTGAGTCGTACCTACTGTTTTTAGTATGTCCTGTACGCTCATTTCACCTACACCAATAATACAAAGAATTTTGAGCCTCAAAGGATGTGAAATGGCTTTAAAGGAGCGTGAAGCTTCTTCAATATTGCTTTCTGCAAGTATACCCTTGATGAATTCACAATTAGCATTAGCTGCATTCTCAAGTACGGTATCTGTGTTGCTTATTTCTAGAAGTGTCATATTTTTATTTAAATATTAGTATATGCTAATATATTATACCTATGATTCATCCAAAGCCACTTTATTTTTTAAATGAATGGAGTGCCCACATACAAGCAATATTGGTTTGATGAACGCATTGAATAAGATAAGTGTCATAAACATGCCTATTTCTGATTCAGATTATTCTTACCTATTTCTCATGTACTGACTTTAGAGCACATAAAAGAGTAAGCCTCTGTATTTTACTTGTTTCTTTTTTCTCCTTCATTTTCAATAACTACAATCACAGCAGAAGTGTCTATCGTGACCGCTACAATTTTACTCAGGTTGTAAATTTAAAATGAAGAGTGAGTTAATGTGCGATTGTATAAAATAGAGACATTTATGCTTTTGCGTCGTAGACACACAACACCCCCACATAAAGCGATCTGGAGTGATTTGAAATTTAAAGGCTTTAAGTTTCGCTGGAGTTCTACTTACGTTGCTTGTTCGCGCTTCTCCGACTCTCCCTTCGGGATTCGCTGGATACTTTTGCGCCCTTCTTATTTGGTGGGGCTGGAATGGTTTGGATCTTGAGGTTTTTAGCTTCGCTTGGGATTCCTGACGTTGCTTGTTCGCGCTTCTCCGACTCTCCCTTCGGGATTCGCTGGATACTTTTGCGCCCTTTAGGGGGCTGCAAAAGCAAAATGGCGACCCATCTCTGAGTCGCCAACCGCTAGGAGGGTATGTCTCATCTGACCCCAAACTTATCGTTATACCCATTGATAAGTTTGCGTTGATCAGATGTTAATTAGTATATCAGCAAATTCTAACTTATATCAAGAAAATATTAATTTCTTTGTGGTTTTTATTTAATATGTTGGGTAAATCCGTATTCTTCTGCGGTTTATAGCTATATTTATTGCTTTACATTAGTCTAAGTTTCGCCTGTTTAGATAACCGTAACTATGGCAAAATACGCCCCAGTTTTTAAACAACCACATAAAGGCTCACACGAAATTTAAGTTATGACTGAATACCTCCTCATTATTGTCGGCACTGTTTGGGTAAATAATATTGTTCTCTCCCAGTTTTTGGGTTTGTGCCCTTTTATGGGTGTTTCGCGTAAACTTGAAACTGCAGTGGGCATGGGTTTAGCGACAACGTTTGTACTAACTCTCTCCTCCATTAGTAGCTTTCTGGTGTATGAATATTTACTCGAACCTTTTCATTTAGAATATTTAAAAACCATTAGTTTTATTTTAGTAATCGCCGCGATTGTTGGTTTTACTGAACTGGTGGTGCAAAAAACCAGCCCCCTGCTCCATAATGTTTTGGGTATTTATTTACCTTTAATCACCACGAATTGCGCGGTTCTGGGTGTCGCTTTACTCAATACCCAACAATCTAACAGTTTTATTGAATCCGCTTTATACGGCTTTGGCTCAGCGATAGGATTCACCTTAGTGTTAGTCCTTTTTGCAGCAATGCGTGAGCGACTGGCGGCTTCTGATGTACCAGAGGCCTTTCAAGGTAGTGCTATCGGTATGATTACGGCGGGTTTAATGGCGCTTGCCTTTATGGGCTTTACTGGCTTGATCAAAGTTTCATAACGACGACTCACTAATACAATACTGATAATGACAATCCTCACAGCAGTTCTTATTTTAGTCGGTCTTGCGGCAGTTTTTGGCCTCATTCTTGGTTATGCCTCGGTACGCTTTAAGGTTGAGGGCGACCCACTTGCGGATAAAGTCGATAGTTTATTACCACAAACACAATGCGGCCAATGTACGTTCCCCGGTTGTCGCCCTTATGCCGAAGCTATCGCGAAGGGTGAAGCGCCCATCAATCAATGCCCTCCTGGTGGCGAGACCACGATGCTCGCGTTGGCTGATTTGCTTGATGTGGAACCATTAGCACTGGATGAAGAAGATAGTAAAGAAAGCGATATGCCAGAAGTTGCAATCATTATCGAAGAGGATTGCATCGGCTGCACTTTATGCATTCAAGCTTGCCCGGTCGATGCGATTGTCGGTGCTGCCAAAATGATGCATACGGTCATCGAATCTGAATGTACCGGGTGTGAATTATGTCTGCCCCCTTGCCCTGTGGATTGTATTATTATGCAACCGCTTGACACCACGATTGATAATTGGAAGTGGAAGCCGCCTGTCGCCACAGAAAAGACATATCCTGTTATCCCTATTGTGCTTGAAACAAACGCTAAGTCGATACGATCATGATAACGGTAAATTCTACAAATCACTCAAATGAAAAAGTAACGCCCAGAAAGCTCGGGACGTTTCACGGCGGCGTACATCCACCGTTTCATAAAGATGACTCAAACAAACCAGTGATTAACTTTGCCGGCATCCCTAAACGATTAGTCTTGCCTTTACGTCAACAGCTCGGTAGTGATGCAGAGCCTTGCGTTTCGGTAGGCGACTCTGTCTACAAAGGTCAACTAATTGCGCACCTTAACCATCATGAAGGAGCACTTAGCGCGAATATTCATGCCCCAACCTCAGGGATTATTGCTGCGATTACCAAACACGCACTTCCTCATCCTTCAGGTTTACAAGCCCAATGTATTATTATTGAGCCCGATGGTAAAGATGAGTCATCTTCAGAGCATAGCTTCAAACCCATTACTGACTACGCCACCTTTTCACAAAATGATTTATTAGAACGTATTCAACAAGCAGGTATCGTGGGTCTCGGTGGCGCTGCTTTTCCTACTGCTGTTAAACTCGCTGGCTCTAAAAATGCTAAAATTAAAACACTCATTATCAATGGAGCAGAGTGCGAGCCCTACATCACTTGTGATGATCGGCTAATGCGCGAAAAAAGTGCTGAAATAATTTTGGGCATAAAAATCGTATTACGTTTAATTAATGCTGAAGAATGTTTGATCGGCATAGAAGATAATAAGCCAGAAGCCATTGAAGCAATGCGCTTAGCCAGTGCTAATGAATTTGACATTGAAGTCGTAAGCATTCCTACGATCTATCCCAGTGGTGGCGAAAAACAGTTAATCAAAATACTTACAAGGAAAGAAGTACCCAGTGGCGGCTTGCCTTCAGAGCTTGGTTTATTGAGTCAAAATGTTGCGACAGCCTATAGTATTTATCAAGCTGTAATGGAAGGCCAACCCTTAATTTCACGCATTATCACCGTCACAGGTAACGGGATTTTGCACCCGCAAAACTTTGAAGTGTTAATAGGCACCAGCTTCGCGCATTTAGCCGAACAAGCAGGTGGCACCAATAAAATGGCTGATCATTTAATTATGGGTGGCCCGATGATGGGCTTTGCACTGGAAGATGACAATATTCCCATCATCAAAGCCACTAACTGCGCACTATTTACCTCTAGCACTGCGTTGCGTGAATCTAACCCAGCCTTTTCCAGCCAAGCTATCATGCCTTGTATCCGTTGCGGAAAGTGCATGGATGTTTGCCCTGCCAATTTATTGCCACAGCAATTATATTGGCATATCCGCGCGAAAGACCTTGAAAAAGCAAAGGAGCATAACTTAAAAGACTGTATCGACTGTGGCTGTTGTAACTATGTTTGCCCCAGCCATATTCCACTGGTTGATTACTATCGCTTTGCTAAGGTAGAACTACGAGAGCAAAAAATCGCCCAAGAAAAAGCAGATATTTCCCGCCAACGCCATGAGTTTTTACTCTATAGAAAAGAGCGCGATAAGCGTGAACGCGATGAAAAACGTGCGGCACATAAAGCACAGTTACAAGCAAAAAAAGCAGCTATCGCCAAGAAAAAAGCAGACACTGGTGAGAATGCTGATAGCGATAAGAGTGATATAAGCAATTCAGACACCACAAAAGCTGATGCTATAAAAGCTGCCGTAGCACGAGCCAAAGAAAAGAAAATCGCCAGAGAAACACAGGCAGATGAAAGCCTAGGAAAAAAATCACCCCGCATAAAACCCACTAAAAACACGGGTACAAACGATGAAATTTAAGACTAATACCTCGCCCTTTTTTAGTAGTGAAAACAATGTACGTTCCGTCATGTTACAGGTGCTTATCGCACTTATTCCCGGTACTTTAGTGGTCGCATATTTCTATGGCTGGGGAATTTTAATCAATGTAGCTCTCAGCGTGTTTTTTGCATTAGCCTTAGAAACCCTCGCTCTCATCCTACGGAAACGCCCTATTTTACCTTTTTTAGGTGATTTTAGTGCGTTCATTACAGGTTGGTTATTAGCCTTAACATTACCACCCTTGATACCTTGGTGGGTGATTTTTGTTGGTGTGTTTTTTGCTATCATCGTGGCTAAACACCTCTACGGCGGGCTTGGCTACAATCCTTTTAATCCTGCAATGGTGGGCTTTGCGGTACTAATAATTTCATTTCCTTTAGAGATGACACAATGGATTCAAGCTAATCACATCAACACGATCAATACACTCCAAACAACACCACCGTTTGGATTTATCGACAGTTTAAAAAGTGTTTTGGGCATAGCCGCCAGCACCCCTGACTGGGATGCGATCACCATGGCAACCCCTTTAGATGCGGTAAAAACAGGGCTGCGTGCAGGTATGCCGTATTCTGATATTATTAACCAGTCTCCCTATTTAGCTAAGACTACCAGCAATACTTGGCTCTGGTCCGGCTTAGTCTTTACACTGGGGGGGCTATGGTTACTGTATAAAAAAGTCATTCACTGGCAAATTCCTAGCGCATTAATCCTTGCTTTAATCATGATTTCTAGCTTATTTCATCTCTTTTCAAATGAAACTTATGCCTCACCATTACTTCACGTATTTAGCGGCGCCACAATTCTGGCGGCCTTTTTTATCGCCACTGACCCCGTATCTGCCAGCACCACGCCCCTAGGTAAAATTATCTACGGTGCAGGTATTGGCTTGCTTATTTATATTATACGAACCTGGGGGAATTACCCTGATGCAGTCGCCTTTGCGGTGTTGATTATGAATATGGCGGTGCCTACGATTGATTATTACACTCAGCCACGTACTTTTGGCTATGGCACGGCTAACGACAAAAAACCTTCTAGCCGGAGGGAGAACAACCCATGAAGCGGCATATTGAGGCAATGAAGAAATCAGGTATTTCACTGGCAATTTTTGCTTTAATAAGTGTCTTGTTAGTGGCGACAACAAACAGCTTAACTAAACCAAAAATACTAGAAAACCAAGCCAGAATGCTACTGCAAGCACTCAATGAAGTGTTACCTGCCAGCCATTACGACAATGATTTAGCAGCGAGTAAAATCGTGCTAAGCCCACAAAAAACGGGCTTCACAAAAGAAACACCGGTTTATTTAGCCCGCAAACAAGGCAAACCTATCGCTGCAATTTTTGAAGTTACGACGCTTAAAGGTTACAGTGGTGCGATCACTTTATTAATTGGAATTCATTCAAACAGCCATACAATATCAGGCGTACGCGTGGTGAAACACAAAGAAACACCGGGTTTAGGTGATAAGATGGAAACTCAGAAATCAGACTGGGTACTTAGCTTTAATCAAAAATCGCTCGATAACCCCGATTTATCGGGCTGGAAAGTCAAAAAAGACGGCGGGGATTTTGACCAGTTTACCGGTGCAACTATCACACCCAGAGCCATTGTAAATGCCGTGAGATCGACGCTGTTATTTGCCCAAAATAATATGCAATCCTTATTTCAAGCACATGACTTTTCTCCAACACCATCAGGTAACAGGCCATGACTGAGTCAACTTTGGACGATATTAACATCACACCAAAACCTGAAGGTGGGAGCTGCAGTACCGCAGACTGCCGCAAAATAGTTATGGATGGGCTTTGGCATAATAATCCGGGCTTAGTACAGTTACTCGGTTTGTGCCCACTATTGGCTGTCACAGGAAACTTCATTAATGGTTTAGGGCTGGGAATTGCCACAATTATTACACTGACTGCCTCCAATACCATTATTTCATTTACGCGTCATTGGGTGCGCAAAGAAATACGCATCCCTTATTATGTTTTAGTCATCGCCTCAATCGTTACGGTGATTGATTTAAGCATGTACGCCTTAACGCCTGAGTTACATCATATTTTAGGTATTTTTATTCCATTGATTGTAACCAACTGTGTGATTATTGGGCGTGCAGAAGCCTTCGCATCTAAAAATAAAATCAGCCGTGCGGCACTTGATGGATTCATGATGGGCCTAGGTTTTACGCTAGTTTTAGTAGTTCTGGGCGGGATGCGTGAATTTATTGGCTCAGGCACACTGTTTTCTGAGGCTTCCCTAATGTTCGGTGATATCGCTAAAGACTGGACCTTTCAAATTAATAAAGACTATCGTGGATTTTTACTGGCAATTCTTCCACCTGGTGCTTTTTTAGGTATGGGTCTTTTGATAGCTTTAAAAAATATTGTGGATAAAAAATAGCGCACTAAGCGCCTCTTAATAATGTTATGGCTTCTCTTTGTACCGGTTGGGCTTATTGGACTTTTTTTAATTGTCTTACATTTAGGCTTTAAAGCACCCAGAAACCGCGAAACCAAAACACCGTTAGATTCAGGCGTCGAGTTTCAAGAAGTTTCAATTCCAACGCTCAATAATAAAAAACTCTATGGTTGGTTACTTCCTGTAAATGGCTCGCATGAAACACTCATTATCCTCCACGGTTGGGGCGGTAATGCCGAATTAATGCTACCCATTGCACTGCCTTTTTATAATGCTGGCTTAAACATCTTACTGATTGATTCACGCGCCCACGGTAAGAGTGATGCAGCAACCTTCTCATCCTTACCACGCTTTGCAGAAGATGTAGGAAAAAGCATTGACTGGCTTAAGAATGAACAGCCACAACTCTGCAAAAAAATAGCCTTATTAGGGCACTCCGTCGGTGCAGGCGCAGTATTGTTTGAAACCTCAAAGCGTGATGATATTGATGCTGTCATTAGCATCTCAGCCTTTGCCCATGCAAACTGGATGATGACACGCTATTTGCAAAGTTTGTACATTCCCCATTTTTTGATTCAAATCATCCTCCGTTATGTGCAATGGTTAATCGGTCATAGTTTTAACAGCTTTGCCCCCATGAATACTGTTTGTAAAATTCCTATCCCTATTCTTATCGCTCACGGTAAAGATGACAAAACCATCCCTATTGATGATGCCCGCGCTATTATTGATAACTGCCCTAAACCACATATAGAGCTATTCGAAGTTGATAATGCAGGGCATGAGTCAGTTGATAAGTTTGAAGAGCATGCTGTTGTGCTTATTCATTTTTTGAGGAAATCTAGTTTTACCGTCACACTATAATTAATTACTCAGGACATTTTTTCTGGTATTCTTTAGAACTTAATGACTTTATACCACTCACAACAAGCATGAAAAATATTAAACCGACAAAATCTTTACCATCCTCTATAACAACACTACTTCTAACCATAAGCTTAGCCCTAGCAGCGTGCGAAGGCATACCGATTGGGAAAGTCGATACCAGCCGTAACGAAACACTCATCATTGATGGTAACAAAGTGGAGTGCAAACTCTATAATGCTGCAAACTCAACACTATGTTTACATGCTAAAAACAAGGACGGCGATGATAAGTTTTTTCTCGAAAAAAACGAAATTAACGGGTTTAGTTATGAGTGGGGGTACGATTATGAACTTGAAGTAGAAGTTGAAGATTTAATAGATCCACCTGAAGATGCCTCTGATAAAAAATATACCTTCAAAAAACAAATTAAAAGAGAAGCAGCTTCGACCCTACAACCGTTTGAAATATCCATCAGTGACGGATCAATAACTAGCCTTATCCAAAAGGTTAATACAAAAGACAATACTTACAAAATATTTGATGATAAGGAAATACAGTGTCTTCCTGATATTTGTGCAGAACTTGATCAATTCATCGGTAACGATGAAGCTATACTATTAGAACTAAAACACAAAAACCCTGCAACAGACCCACTCGACTTGGTTAAAATAAAGTGTAATGCTTCAAAAGATAAATTTATTGAAACATGTTTGAATAATTAGAGACAGATGTTCCCCACGAAAAGTAGCCACTCCATTTAAACATATTATGCTGCTTTTTCCTCAAACGCTACAGGGTGAGTGCCTTCTTTTACGATTATAAAATATTTCAATATAACTAAAGATAGCAGATCTTGCTTCATCTATCGACTGAAAGTCTTTCGCATAAACCAATTCAACTTTCAGTCTGCCAAAAAATGACTCCATCGGTGCGTTGTCCCAGCAATTGCCTTTTCGGCTCATACTGATGCGGCAGCCCTTATTCATCAGCTGGTCAATATAATGCTGTGCACGATACTGAACGCCTCTATCAGAATGAACCAGCAACCCAGGCGTAGTTTTACGACGAGCAAAAGCCATATCCAAAGCTTGTTCAATAAGCTCTACGGTCATGGTCTCATCAAAGCTCCAACCAATGATGCGACGTGAGTACAAATCCATCACCGTTGCCAAATAAAGCCATCGGTTTTTCACCCAAATATATGTAATATCACTTGTCCACTTTTGATTCGGTTTATCCGCACTAAAATCACGCCACAGCAGATTATCAGAGACATTATTCATCGTTTTAAGCTATGCTGTGAATACTTAAAGCCTTTGCCATTGCGGGCACGTATGCCTTGTTCTGCCATGATCTTGGCGATAAAGTTCTCGCTACAAGGAAAGCCCAGCGCATTTAACTCCTCGGTAATGCGAGGCGCACCATAGATAGCTTCAAACTCCTCGAAGGTTTCCAATACCTTCTGCTCATAAAGGATTTTACGTTGCACATGGTTACTCTCAGGGCGGTTCAACCATTTATTAAACCCAGAGCGGGAAACACTCAACGCACGGCACATCAAGGACTTTGAATAATTAACCAAATGGTCTCTCATAATGGCGTACTTCACTCTTGGTTTTTCGCAAAGTACGCCGCAGCCTTTTTTAAAAAAGCCATCTCCTCCTCTAATCGTTTATTTTCACGACGAAGCCTGCGTAGCTCCTCACTTTCTTTCTTAGAGTAATCCACGCCATCCAAGGTATTGAATTGTTTATCCGATAAGCGTGTAAATTGTCGTTTCCAGTTCGCAATTTGTTGGCCACTAATACCCAATTCTTTAGCAACCATAGCTTGTGTAACACCAGGTTTTTCAGACCGTTTTACCGCCTCTTTACGAAACGTTTCTGTGTAGGCTTGACTCTTTTTTCTTCCCATTAGATTGTCCTCTATTTCAGTTAGTATAACTAAGATAAAGTGGCTACTTTTGGTGGGGAACTTGGTAGCCTAACGCCGCAATAATAGGCTTGCGTTCATTGCACATCGCTTAAAGCTTGAGATGCCCGACTTACGCAAGTCCATAATTAATTGCCTTGTTAGGCTCTTATGATTTTTTGCTATGAAGCATGTACGGATTGCTCAAGTTTCTCGGCAACCCATTGATTTATGCTTTTTTGCTCTGTTGTTGCTATTGCGACAATATCACTGTGAAGCTTGGGAGGAATTCTTAAATTAAACTTACCAGAATATTGTTTTTTAGGAGATATTCCTTTTTCTTTACAAACCTCTAAAAAAGTCTCTAAAGATTTTTTAAATTCCCTTCTTAATTCTGCTGGTGTTTCACCATAAAAATCAGCTCCACCATTTAACCCAAGTATTTCTCCTCTAAACATATCAATATCAGAGTCATACTCAATTTTAGCTTTATAATCTTTAAATGTCATCATATTCATGGAGTTACCTCATTTTCTTCTAGCCATCTTCGCACACTTGCAACAGCACCTTTATCAGTTGATGGTGATGGGTGTGGTCTGTGATAAACCTGAACTTCATCAAAGAGAAAAACAGCAATACGAGAACCGGCTCTTTCAGAAATTTCTGCACCTAGAGCAACGAATAGTGATTCTATATCGCTCCAGTGTATATTTGCACTGGTAGGTCTTGTGAATATTTGTTCTAAGGTTCGCTTATGCTTTTTCTTCATGCGAGTAATAGTACCATATATTAGTACTATGTCAATTGCATTAGCCTAACGCCTTGCTAAAGGGCAGGCGTTTAAAACTATAAAACGTCAAAATAGCACAAACTTACCGAGGCGACAAAACGTAAAAAGAAGCCCTGAGTAAGCCTGTCCGTTTTTGAGCAATTTGTTATATTTTTTGCTTTTAATGGGCAATAGACTCAATGATAGCATCAGGATTGTGCTCAACTACTTTAAGTAAAACCCTAGCCGTTCCTCTTGGATTACGAAGTCCTTGCTCCCAGTGACGTAAAGCACCTAAAGATATGCCGAATGTTGAGCAAAATTTTTGTTGGCTCATACCTGTTTTTTTTCTTATAGCCTTCACGTCTATTGATTCTATTTTATGTTCAATAGTTTTCGTTCTCTCACCTTTTGCGTGAGAAATAGCCTCATTAAGGCCTGCGCTAATTTCTGTAAATGCGTTACTCATTTTCTTTGCCTCCAGTAAGTTACTAGTTCTTTGACTAAATTAGCTAATATTTTCTTCTCTTGTGCTGAAATATTAGCTTTTTCATTTTTCCCAAATACAGCGAGAATATAAAGTGGCATTACATCACTGTGATGAAAATAAATTACTCTAGTTCCGCCACTTTTACCACCACCACTCCTAGCCCACCTTAACTTACGAATACCGCCTGTACCTTGAATAAGAGCACCTGAATTTGGATTCTCTGCTAAATAAGAAATCAATTCATTTTTTTCGTCTACGGAAAGTAGTTTTATTACTTTCTTTTGAAATGATCCTGTTTCAGCAATTGTTATCATACTCCAATAGTATACTACACTGGAGTATTAGTAAATTTAGATTTATATTTTATTATTCACTATTCTAGAATGATAAACATCAAGCTCCTTACAAACCTCTCTATATTTTTTATCAATATCTTCGAATTTATCACGACATGCTTGTGTAAAACTATCACCTTTACCCCAGTCTTTTGAGATTCGAATTTGATGATCCATTTCTTTTAAATAGCCATGTTTTAAATCTTGAAGGGATTTCAAACGATTTAACTCATTAGCTTTCCTAGCTTCCGTTGCAGCCCAACGAGCATACAAAGCTGATAAGCCAGCAATTAGGACGGCAATAATTGATATTGTCTCAGATGACATCGATATTCGGTTCCTATTAATATAACGCCCCCCATAAATTGATCGCCGATGAACTGGCACGAAGGCAGTTAATAAGACCAAACTATAGCACAACGATAAAGCCAATAAACAAGCCCTGTGT
>Ga0256839_1001653_pt1 | contig 26572 bp, 22 predicted proteins | sample 354166metaG_FD_185968 | JGI IMG/M metagenome (GOLD analysis project Ga0256839, IMG submission 185968) | Hydrothermal vent microbial communities from Mid Atlantic Ridge, Atlantic Ocean - 354-166 | ecosystem: Environmental > Aquatic > Marine > Hydrothermal vents | place: Atlantic Ocean: Mid... | reverse complement strand
ACGGTAAACGGGGTTTCATGGCGCGAAGAATTGGAGCTGGTCATCATCGGCACGCCAAGCCGGTCAATTTGTTCGGCTGTCAAGGTCAGGCAGATCAACCCGCGCCCGTGCGTGGCCATAAAATTGATGGCGTCTGGCGTGGCCATTTGTGCGGGGATCACCAGATCGCCCTCATTTTCGCGGTCTTCGTGGTCTACCAGAATAAACATGCGGCCATTGCGGGCGTCATTGATGATGTCTTCGATGGGCGAGATTTTTGGCATTGCGGCCTCGTTAATAAGGTTAAGGGGCGAAAAAACGATCGGCGTTCAGGTATCCGGCCAGATTGGCGGCTTCGGCCCAGTTGCGTTCAGACGGGGTATCGCCGATCACCACCACCATATTGCTTGGCAGTTTTTCAGGTCGAAGCCCGCGCAACAGGGTGGTTCGGGTTTGCGACCATGTGGCGTTAAAAGACGGCGCCGCAAAAATTTGATCGAACAGTGGCGCAGGGTCTTGGGGCAGGTTGGCGATAAATTGTTCCGCCGAGAGCGGTTTTAGCGTGGCGGCCAGTTGGATGCTGTTTTGCAGGCCAGCCAGTTTTTCAACACGATCAGCCGGCATTTCGGGGGATTTGGCAAAAGCACGCAACGCATTGCTGGAAAACAAAAACGCAATCACATCATGACCGCTGGCCGCGCGAATAGAGGCATAGGATGTGTAATCAAGCCCCAACGCCTTGGCGCGGGCCACCCTGATGCGCAATACCTCAAGCGGTAATTTCGGCATCATGGCATTGCGGGATTTCTGCCAGCATAATCTGCGCCATGCTTGGCCTGTTGCCATGCTTGGGCCTTTGTTATGGCCGATCATGGGGTCATCTCGTGCAGGCGGGCGACATAGCGTGCCAAGGTGTCGATCTCCAGATTGATACGATCACCTATTTGCACATCGCCCCAAGTGGTGTGGGCTTTGGTATGGGGAATGATGTTGACGCCAAATTCGGTGCCGTTCACATCATTCACCGTCAAAGAGGTGCCATTCAGCGCCACCGATCCTTTTTGGGCGATGAATTTGGCCAGATCGGGCGGGGCGTCAAACACATATCGGGTGCTGTCGCCCTCATCCTGCATGGAAATGACCTTGGCCACGCCATCCACATGGCCCGAAACAATATGCCCGCCCAGTTCATCCCCCAGCTTTAGCGCCCGTTCGAGGTTGATCTTTTTACCGATCGGCCAAGGCTGGTTATTTTGCATAATATTGGTTTTGGCCACGGTTTCGGCTGAAATATCCACATCAAACCAGCCCGCGCCTTTGTCAATTACCGTCAGGCAAATACCGTCACAGGCGATAGATGCGCCAAGATCAATAAAATTGGTATCATAATTACAGCCAATGCGCGCGCGCAGATCACCACGGTTTTCGGTTGCCTCAATTACGCCAATATCGCTGATTATACCTGTAAACATGATGGAATCCTGCATTGTTATCGGTATCAGGGGTATCTGTTTTGATTGGCTTGAGCAAGATGAAGCGCAGCTATTTCTTGCCCCGGAGGCAGGGTTTTGTTAAGAACGGCCCAGTTAGAGTAACAAGATCGGCCCGTTTTTATTGGGCCAAGTAAATGTAGGGTTTGAATGACCAAGAAGTTTCTTTTTTTACAAGGGCCGCACGGGCCATTTTTTGGGCAGCTAGCCAAGTCTTTGCAGCGGGCCGGATGCGATGTAGTGCGAATCGGCTTTACCCATGGAGACCGGTTTTTCTGGCCGAAACCATTGCCTTATCTGCCATTCGAAAGCACTGAATCGCAATGGGAAGCCAAATTGCGTGTCGAAATTTCCGCACAGGGCATTACCGATATTGTGCTTTATGGCGATTGCAGGCCTTTGCACCAAAGCGCTGTGAAGCTGGCCAAAGAGCTGGATATCCCCTTGCACAGCTTTGAAGAAGGTTATTTGCGCCCTTATTGGGCTACGTATGAACGGGGCGGCACCAATGGTCATTCGGCCCTGATGGATCTTTCTGTTGACCAGATGCGGCTGGCCTTGACCGGCAACAAAGCCGAGCTGTCAGAGGCCCCGTCCCAGTGGGGCGCGCTTTGGCATCATGTCTGGTATGGCATGTTGTATCATCTGAATTTCTTGCGCCCTGCGGGGCCGTACCGCAATTATAATCGGCATCGCGAAGGCGCCATGCTGACCGAATTGCGCTTGCATGCACGGCGGTTGGCCACCATGCCCTGGACCAGCCTTGGCCGCCGTATCCACACCCGTCATTTGCTGAACCAAGGCGAACCCTATTTTCTGGCTTTGTTGCAGCTTGGCCATGACAGTTCGATCCGCAGCCATTCCGGCTTTGACAAAATGGCGGATTTTGCCGAACAGTGTATCCAGGATTTTGCCAGCGCCGCCAAGCCCCATTACCGGCTGGTCTTCAAGGCGCACCCTTTGGAAGATGGCCGTGAAAAACTGGGGCGGGCCATCAGGAAACTGGCTAAAAAATACGGTGTTTCAAGCCGTGTTGATTATATTCAGGGCGGCAAATTGGGGGTATTGCTTGATAATACATCCGGGGTTGTCACCATTAACTCCACCGCTGCGCAGCAGGCATTATGGCGGGGTTTACCAGTGCGCGCGCTTGGCCGGTCGGTGTTTAACAAGCCAGAATTTGTCAGTGACCAGCCGTTGGTGAGGTTCTTTGAACAACCGCAACTTCCCGATCGTTTGGCTTATGATGAGTATCGCAGCTATTTGCTGCATACCTCGCAGATACCGGGCGGGTTTTATACGCAATCGGGCCGCGCTGCCTTGATGCGCAAAACCACTGATATGATGCTTTCTGATCGCTGCCCCTATCAGGCTTTACAAGACCGGAGTGTGGCGAAAAAGCATCTTAAGGTTGTGACCTGAAACAATTTTTGGCTACGGCCTAGTTTTTACAAAATATATCGGATAGATTGCCAAAAAATATAAGGCGGTCGAGCGTTGAATGTATTTACACATGGCGGAAGAAAATTCCGTTTAGGGTTCGGGATATTGGGATTGCTGGCACTTGGTGCTTGTACTTTGCCCAGATCCGGCCCGTCCGAAACCGAAATTCTGGCCGGATCGGTCGAAAACGGTGGCAATACCCATATTGTTCTGGTTGATGACCGGGTGGCAAATGCGGCCCGATTTACCGAACGGCTGGGCTTTTCCCGCGGCTTTCTGAATGCGGGCAATGTTTCGGTTGACCGGATCAATCCCGGTGACACCCTGTCGATCACCATATGGGAAAATGTCGATAACGGCTTGTTGGCTGGTGTGGGGAAAAACTCCACCAGCCTTCCGGTTATTCAGGTTGATCAACTCGGCAATATTTTTGTGCCTTATGCGGGGGTTATCCGCGCATCGGGGCGCACACCCGAAGAATTGCGAATAGAAGTCACTGCGCTGTTGTCGCGCCAAACCCCTGATCCGCAAGTGGAAATCCGTCGTCAGGCTGGCGATGGCGCCACGGTTAGCGTCATTGGCGGTGTTGGCGGCCAAGGGGTGTATCCGATCACCGCCTCCAACCGCCGGCTAACCGGAATGCTGGCCACGGCGGGCGGTGTTTCGCTGGATGCATCTGTGACACAGGTTTTGGTGCAGCGCGGTAACGAAACCGGCCGTATCTGGCTGCAAGACCTGTATGACAACCCCGGAAACGACATTCGTTTGCGGGCCAATGATAAAATAATCGTGCGCGAAGACCGCCGGTTTTTTACGGTTCTGGGTGCCACAAATACCCAAAGGCAGGTGTCATTTGAAAGCAGCGAACCCAACGTGATCGAGGCTTTGGCCCATATCGGCGGACTGGATGGCCGCGCGTCCGACCCTAGCGGCATCTTTATTTTCCGGCTTGAGCCCGCTGAAATTGCCAATGCGGTTCTGCAAACCGATGAACATACCACGCCGCAACGGCTGGCTTATGTGATTGATCTAACCGCACAAGAAAGCATTTTTACCGCACAAAATTTCCAGCTTCAGGATCGCGATGCGATTTATGTGACCGAGGCTCCGTTTGTGGCGTGGTCCAAGGTTATCGCGGCTATTTCGGGCACGGTTTCAGCGTTGGATAATATCGCGACCATTGCCGGTGCGCTCTGATATTGTGGCGAAGAATTCTGCAATACCCCCCGAACCGCGTGCTTTGGCGGTTTATACGCTTGGTTTTTTGCAGGTTCCCTATATCCGCAGAATGCTGAAAATTGCCGGTTGGAATGTGTGTTTCGGGCCTTTGCGCCGCGATGTTGCCGCGGTGGGGGTTTGGGGGCGCAAGCCGCTGTCCAAACGCGGATTTGCAGCAGCCAAACGGCGTAACCTGCCTGTTGTCAGCATTGAAGACGCTTTTTTGCGGTCTAACCATCCTGGCCCTGCATCTGCACCTTGCGGGCTGATCATTGACAAGGTCGGCATTTATTTTGATGCGTCAAAACCCTCGGATCTGGAAAATATTCTGAACGGGGGCGGGCTGGATGAACCCCGATTACTGGTGCGGGCCAATAATGGAATTGCCTTTCTAAAAGCCAATGGTCTGTCAAAATATAACCCTGTGCCGCGAAACTACGGGCGTCGCCCCGATGCCGGATATGTGTTGGTGGTGGACCAAACCGTTGGCGACGCATCAATCACCAGCGGCAATGCCGGCGCGGAAAGTTTTGCAAAAATGCTGATGGCCGCAAGGGCTGAAAACCCCGGGAAACGTATTGTTATCCGCACCCATCCGGCAGTAATTTCGGGCAAGAAATCCGGCCATTTCAGTCAGGAAGATTGTGATGAACTTACGGTTTTGCAAACCTGTCGAATTAATCCATGGGATCTGCTAGAGGGCGCGGACGCAGTTTATTGTGTGACCTCGCAACTGGGGTTCGAGGCCATTCTGGCAGGGCATTGCCCGCGGGTTTTTGGCATGCCTTTTTACGCGGGTTGGGGGCTGTCAAATGATGAACAACAACTGGAACGGCGCGATAAAACATTAAGCGTTGCGCAGCTTTTTGCGGGGGCGATGCTGAAATATCCGGTTTGGATTGACCCGTTTCAAAACCGGATTTGCAGCTTTGAAACCGCAGCACAATTCTGTCAGGCCAAGGCAAAAATGGCATGGATGGCGGCGCCAAAATCGGTGGCGCTGGGCATGAGTAGTTGGAAAATCCCGCAGATATCGCGGTTTTTGGGCTATGATTCCAGCAAGCCGGCGTTTGGAAAATGGGCTGGGCCGGCCATAGCAAAGGCAAAATCAACCGGTGCGCGTATTGTGGTTTGGACCAGCAAATTATCGCCGCAAATCGAGGCTGAATTCAAAGTGGAAAATCAGCCGTTCTGGCGTATGGAAGACGGGTTTTTGCGCTCGGCCGGATTGGGGGCAAAACTGACGCCGGCGGATTCCGTGGTGCTGGACGACCTTGGAATTTATTATGATGCAACGCGGGTATCCCGGCTGGAACAGCTTATCGCGGCCTCGGTTGATCTGCCGGATTATGCGTTGCAAAGGGCTGGTGATTTACAGCAAAAAATCGTGGCGGCGGGGGTGACAAAATATAACCTGAACGGCGATGCGGTTAAAATTCCGGCCATGGGGAAAACCGTTATTCTGGTGCCGGGACAGGTCGAAGACGATGCCTCTATCCGGTTGGGAACCACAGATATAACCACCAATTCCGGCCTGTTGGCGGCCACCCGTGCGGCCAACCCCGATGCCTTTATCCTGTATAAACCCCATCCCGATGTGCTGGCCGGATTGCGGCCCGGACAGGTGGAAAACCCGCTGGAATTTGCCGATTTTGTGGTTGGAAATGCCTCGGTTCCCGATCTGTTGGCCAAGGTTGATGCGGTTTGGACCATGACATCGTTACTGGGGTTCGAGGCTTTGTTGCGCGGGGTTCCCGTGGCGTGTCTGGGCATGCCGTTTTATGCGGGCTGGGGGCTGACGGATGACCGTGGCCAAAGCTGTGATCGCCGCACGGTGCGGCCTGATTTGGCAGGGTTAACCCATGCCGCATTGATCGATTATCCGCTATATCTTGATCCGGTCAGCAAAACCGCCATATCGCCCGAGGGCCTGATAAAGCGGTTGGCATTGCGGCAAAACCGGCGCGGGCCGCGGTTGCGGATGCTGGCAAAACTGCAAGGCAGGCTGGCAGGATTTGCGCATTTGTGGCGTTGACAGAGGTGGTCCCAGTATTTTGACCAGCTAGGGCGTAGACTGACCTGCCCCTGAATTGTCATCCAGCCTGAACTAGAGCCTTTTGTGTTGATGCACTAGCCCCCAACCTTGGACCACTTTGGTCTAGATTTTTCCGGCTTTAATCAGTTTGGTGGGCTGGTTTCACCTTCTGATTTTATGAACATGAGGTTTCTTAAATTGAAATCCCAACTTATCAAAAGAAAAAATATCTCAAAAATCAAAAAATGTGTTGATTGATAAAGTTTTCCTTTCTAATATCCGTTGATGAATACACTTCCCTCCCTAAAAGCGCTCCGCGCATTTGAGGCATCCGCCCGCACCGGCAGTTTTGCTGCCGCAGCGGATGAACTAAAGGTTTCTGCCGCAGCAGTTGGCCAGTTGGTGCGCGGTCTGGAAACCCAGATAGGGCAACAGCTTTTCCATAGATCACACCGCAACATCACCCCGACCGAGGCGGGGCTGGAAGTATTGCCGCGCCTTGGCATCGCCTTTGATGAATTGCACGCGATTTCGCGCCAGATCACCGGCAGTTCTGCCAAGGCCCGTCTGACAATTTCCGCGCCTGCCTCGATCGTTTCGGGGTGGTTGTCGCATAGAATTGGCGATTTTATGTCGCGATTCAATATCCATGATATTTCGCTTCGCAGCGATAATGACCCTGTGAATTTTGACCAGAACGGCATTGATATCCGCATGTCTTACGGGCGGTTTCATTACCGCACCCATGACACATCCGAAATTGCAACCGATACCATTTACGCGGCTTGCGCGCCTGAATTTATGGCAAAAAACTCACCTTTAACGCTGGACAAAACCCGGCTAATTCACACAGATTGGGGGCCGGCATCCGCCAGTTTTCCCACATGGCGTAACTGGTTTGAGGCCGCCAAGATTCCGATCGGAAATCAGGCAGATTCCGGCCTGATCGCCGATACGTCTATGGCCGCTATCCGCTTGGCAACCAGCGGGCTGGGCGTTTGTCTGGTGCAAGGCCTGATGCTAAAATCCATGCTGCGCGACAACAGCCTGATTATTGCCCACCCGCTGTCGCTGTCGCGCGGCCAGCCCTATTGCCTGACCATCCCGCAGCGCAGCGCCAACCGCCCCATCGTAATACAGTTTCGCGACTGGCTGCTGGACGCATGCAAAACCGACATTGAAACAAGCAGAAATTTCCCGATTTCCCAAGGAGAAACCCCATGAAAACCGAAACCCGGGTTGTTGTGATTGGCGGGGGCGTTATTGGCGCCTCGGTCCTGTTCCATCTGGCCCGCGCCGGCTGGACCGACGTGATGATGATTGAACGGTCTGAACTGACATCCGGTTCGTCATGGCACGCAGCGGGCGGGTTTCACACCCTGAACGGCGATCCCAATATTGCCAAACTTCAGGCCTATACCGTGTCGCTTTATGAAGAACTTGAGAAAATTTCCGGTCAACCTTGCGGTTTGCACCTGACCGGCGGCGTGATGATGGCCGACACCGAAGAACGCATGGATTTCTTGCGCCTCACCCATGCGCGGGGCCGCTGTTCGGGGGTGGATTCAGAACTAATCACGCCTTCCGAGGCCAAGGCAATGTTCCCGCTGATGGACGAGAGCAATTTTGTTGGCGCGCTATGGGATCCGGTTCAGGGCCATCTTGACCCGTCGGGAACCACCCATGCCTATGCCAAATCCGCGCAGAAACTGGGCGCAGAAATTGTGCTGCGCAACAAGGTTGAGGAAATCACCCAAGACCCCGACGGCACATGGAATGTGGTGACCGAACAAGGCACGGTGCGCTGCGAACATGTGGTAAACGCGGCGGGGCTTTGGGCGCGCGAGGTTGGCCGTATGGTGGGTTTGGAATTGCCTATTCTGGCCATGGAACATATGTATTTGCTGACAGACGATATGCCTGAAGTCATTGAATTTAATCAAGATACTGGTCATCAGCTGATCAGTGTTATTGATTTCAAGGGGGAAATTTACACCCGCCAGGAACGTAACGGTATGTTGCTTGGCACCTATGAAAAGGCGGGCGTGCCTTGGTCTCCGGTCAACACGCCTTGGGATTTTGGCCATGAATTGCTGGAGCCGGATCTGGAACGTATCGCGCCCTCGCTTGAGGTCGGGTTCAAACATTTCCCTGCCTTTGAGCGCGCCGGTATTAAACAGGTGATCAACGGGCCGTTTACCTTTGCACCCGATGGCAACCCGCTGGTCGGGCCGGTGCAGGGGCTGACCAATTACTGGACAGCATGCGGGGTGATGGCCGGTTTCTCGCAAGGCGGCGGCGTTGGCCTGACCTTGGCGAACTGGATGGTTAATAACGACCCGGGCTTGGATGTTTTTGCCATGGATGTGACGCGGTATGGCGAATGGGCAACCTTGCGGTATACCAACGCCAAAGTGCGCGAAAATTATTCGCGGCGGTTCTCGATTTCTTATCCGAATGAAGAATTACCGGCGGGCCGACCCCAACAAACCACCCCGCTTTATGACATCATGATCACCGAAAACAACGCGGTAATGGGCGATAGCTGGGGTCTTGAAACGCCGCTCTGGTTTGCACCAAAAGGGGTTGAGCCTGTTGATATTCCGTCCTTCCACCGCTCAAACAGTTTTGAACATGTGGGGGCTGAGGTGCGCGCGGTGCGAGGTTCCGTTGGCGTGACAGAAATATCGAATTTTGCCAAATATGAAATCACCGGCGAGGCCGCAGAGGCATGGTTATCCAACCTGATGACCAACACCATGCCAAAAACTGGCCGTCTGGTTTTGACCCCGATGTTGAATGAACAAGGCAAATTGATTGGTGATTTCACCATCGCCAAAGCCGCCGAAAACCGGTTTCAAATCTGGGGGTCCTCCGCTGCGCAGGTTTATCATATGCGCTGGTTTGAATCGCATTTACCCGCGTCCGGCGTTAAAATCCATGCTTATGGGCAAACCATGTCTGGCCTTTCCATCGCCGGGCCAAATTCGCGTAAACTGCTGCAAAAATTGGTGGATTTTGACATTTCCAACCAAAATTTCCGCTTTATGGATTACGTTGAGACCGCCGTTGCCGGTGTGCCGTGCAAATTGAATCGCATCACTTATTCAGGTGATCTTGGCTATGAAATCTGGACAGAGCCAACCTATTTGCGCCAGCTTTATCGGGCCATAAAAGAAGCTGGCATCGAATTTGACATCAAGGATTTCGGGCTTCGCGCGCTGCTTTCGATGCGGCTGGAAAAGAATTTCCCGACATGGTTTGCAGAGCTTCGACCCGTTTACGGCCCCTATGCTGCGGACATGGGCCGGTTTGTGAAGCTGTCGAAAAATGGCTTTATCGGTCGCGAGATCGCAGCACAAGAACATGCCGACGGGCCGGAAATCAAACGTGTCACATTGGTGATTGACGCAGACACAGCCGATGTGATTTCGGATGAACCGATCTGGACCAAAACCACAAAACACTATGCCAGCATCCCCGAGACCAGCACTTACGGCGGCACCAAATATGATGCAGACGGTAACCCGACCCAAAGACCAAAAAATACCGATGGTTGGCGCGTGGTTGGCTGGGTGACCTCGGGCGGCTATGGGCATTTTGTTGAAAAATCGCTGGCGCAGGGGTATTTGCCTAGCGACTTGGCAGACCGCGTTGAGGATGGGTTTTTCGAGGTCGAGATTCTGGGCATCCGCTATCCGGCCAGATTGGCACCCGAACCGCTATTCGATCCCTCCGGCGCGAAAATGAGATCCTGATGGACCAGAACCGCACCCGCCGTCGGCGGCGCACAAACCTGAAACCGACCAAAACCCGCAGTCCTAATTATTCGAATTTGAAACATCCGTTTGCGCCGCAAAAAGCCTTTTCGGATGACGAGATTCAAAATATCCACGACACAGCCTTGCGGGTATTGGAGGAGCTGGGCGTTAAGGTTTTGCTGCCCGAAGCACGGGAGATTTTTGCCAAAGCTGGCGCAAAAGTTGTGGATGATATGGTGTTTATCGGACGGGATATTGTTACCCAAGCCCTGAAAACCGCCCCCAAAAACATCCGCCTTAGATGTGCCAACCCCTTAAAAGAAGTGGATTATGTTGAAGGGTCTATGATATTTGGCCCCGGTTCCGGCTGCCCCAATGTTACCGATATGAAACGGGGTCGCCGCCCCGGCGATATGGCGTCCCATATCGAAACCATCAAGCTGTCGCAGCATTATGATGTGATCCATATGATCGGCCAATCTGCCGAACCGCAAGACGTGCAAATCCAGTTTCGCCATTATGAAATGGTGCGCGCGCAGCTGGAATTTGCCGACAAACACATGCACTTTTTCGCGCGTGGTCGCGGGCAGGTTATGGAGGGGTTCGAGATGGTGCAGCTAGGGCTGAACCTGTCGGATGACGAATTTCAAAACGACCCGTGGATGACCACAATTATCAATACCAACTCGCCCCGTTTGCTGGATAACCCAATGGCGCAGGGCATTATTGATTATGCGCGCAATGGCCAATTAACCATTATTACGCCGTTCTGTCTGGCCGGAGCCATGGCGCCAATTACGGTTGCGGGGGCGTTAACCTTGCAACACGCGGAATCCCTGATGGGCATTACTTTGGCGCAAATCACGCGCCCCGGCGCGCCGGTTAGTTATGGTGGGTTCAGCTCCAACGTCGATATGAAATCGGGCGCGCCGGCATTTGGCACGCCCGAACAGTTCAAAATGCAGCTTGGCGGCGGGCAATTGGCGCGGCTGATTGACATGCCTTGGCGCTCGGCGGCTGGCTCGGCATCCAACACCGCTGACATGCAGGCAGCCAATGAAAACAACACCGCGCTTTGGGGCTGTTTGATGGCCAATGCTACGTTTACTTTGCATTCAGCGGGCTGGCTGGAGGGCGGGCTTAGCTTTGGCTATGAGAAATTTATCAACGATGTTGAGGTGCTGCAAACCATGGCTGAACTGTGCGAAAAACCGGTGGGCAATGATGCGGAAATCGGGTTTGATGCTTTGAAAGATGTGGATCCGGGCGGGCATTTTTTCGCGACCCAACACACGATGGACAGGTACGAGACCGCGTTTTACCAACCAATTGTGGCGGATTTGCGGAATTTTGGTGCGTGGGAGGAGGACGGGGCGAAAACATCAAGTGAGCGCGCCGCTGGAATCTGGCAAGGGATTTTGGCGGATTTTCAGACGCCAGCCAATAGCGGTGAAATTGTTGACCGCCTGATGCCCTATATCGAGGCGGGCAAAAACCGTGGCGGCAGCTTTCCATTGGAGTGAAATCCGGCTGAATTGGGTCTGGCCGATTTAGAATTTGAAAGGTAAGGTTTACTAAAAGCAATTGGAAACCACCATGCAAAACCCTGATTTTACTGCTGCCCATGCGGCCAGCAAAACCCTTGATGCCAATGACCCTTTGCGCGATGTTGCCGCCCAGTTTACCTTGCCAAAAGGCCAGATATATCTGGATGGAAACTCGCTGGGCTGCATGCCAAAAGCGGCACTGGCGGCTGTTGGCGAAACCATGCAAAATGAATGGGCGCAAGACCTGATTACCAGCTGGAACAAGGCAAAATGGTTTGATTTGCCAACCGCGTATGGCGATATTCTGGCGCCTTTAATCGGTGCAGATGCGGGCGAGGTGGTGATTTCCGACACCACATCCCTGAACATTTACAAGGCAATCTTTGCCGGGCTTTCCTTGCGCCCTGATCGCCATGTTATCGTGGCCGAGGCCAGCAGCTTTCCCACAGATTTATACATGGTCGAGGGGGTTTTGGCGTCACGAACAGGGCTGGAAATGCGGTTGGAACAGGATGGTAATATCCTTGATTTAATCGACAAAGATACAGCCGTTGTGCTGTTGAACCATGTGGATTATCGCAGTGGAAAAATTTGCGATGTGGGTAAAATCACCCGATATGCGCAACAAATGGGCGCGGTTGTGATCTGGGATTTATGCCATAGCGCGGGCAATATGCCAATTGATCTAAACAAAAACAATGTCGATCTGGCGGTGGGATGCACCTATAAATATCTGAATGGCGGGCCGGGGTCTCCGGCATTTAATTTTGCGGCCAAACGGCATTTGACCTCCATAAAACAACCGCTTTCGGGTTGGTGGGGGCATGCGCAACCTTTTGAATTTACAACCGAATTCAACGCGGATCACAGCATCCGAAAATTCCTGTGCGGTACCCAGCCGATTTTGAGTTTTCGGGCCATGAAGGCGGGGCTGGATATATTCTCAACGCTTTCCATCACCGATATCCGAGCGAAATCCATGGCGCTAACCAGCCAGTTTATCACACTTTTGGCCGAGTTCTGCCCCGAACTGGAATTGCTATCGCCCCGCGATGCTGAAAAACGCGGATCGCAGGTTTCTTTTGCCTTCCATGCCGCCTATCCGGTGGTGCAGGCATTAATCGAACGCGGCGTGATTGGTGATTTCCGCATGCCAAATGTGATGCGGTTCGGGTTTTCACCGCTTTATAACAGCCATGCAGACGTGGCCAGCGCGGTTGAAATAATGCATGATATTTTACGCAATGAAACATGGCATGCAGCACGGTTTCAAACCCGTGCTGCGGTCACTTAACCCTGATTGGGCTCATCATCATACTGGTCGGATAATATCCGCATGGAATGGCCCTTTGGGTCATCATATTGATTGGCGCGGATCGACCAGATAAATGCCAAAAGCCCCAAAGAACCAAGGCCCATCGAAACCGGAATTAGTAAAACCAGAATATTCATTTCATATACCCTACCCGCATTGCATTCAAAGTCACCACAATTGAAGACGTAGACATTGCCAGCGCCGCCATCAAGGGGGTGGCGAACCCTGCTACCGCAAAGGGAATGGAAATCATGTTATAAGTCGCCGCAACCGTAAAATTTTCAAGAATACGGCGCCTTGCGGCCTTGGCAATGCGGATGCTTTGGGGCACCTGCAACAGGTCATTATTTACAATAATCATATCCGCGCTGCTGCGGCTAGCATCAACAGCCGAGGCCGGAGACATGGAAACATGGGCAGCAGCCAACGCAGCCGCATCATTCAGCCCATCCCCGACCATCAAGGCCCTGTGGCCTTGATCGGCTAGCGCATCCAGATGGTCGACCTTTTCAGCAGGGGTTGCTTGTGCAACCCATTTTTCAATGCCAAGGCTTTTAGCCACAGATTCAACCTGCAAAGGGGTGTCTCCGGATAAAAGCAGCACCTGAAACCCTGCGGATTTGAGCTTTGAAATTGTTTCCGCTGCCTCTGGGCGCAGTTGGTCCTGAAACAGGAACATCACGGGTTCTGCATCATCAAGCTTTAGCCATGTGGCGGTCTGTCTGGGCAGATCACCGCCAAACCCGCACCAGTCGGCACGGCCAAGCCGCACGGTTTTGCCATTTATTTTGCCTTCGGTGCCAAAACCGGGATGTTCGGAAATATCGCTGACCTGACCTTTGCCTGTGATATTTCCAGTAATCGCCCGCGCCAGCGGATGGGTGCTGCCATGGGCCAGATCAGCAGCGATAAGCTGTATATGAAGCGGAATTTCGGCTAGATTGGTCAGGCTTGGGTGGCCGGTTGTCAGGGTGCCGGTTTTGTCAAACACCACGGTATCTATTTCCGCCAGCTTTTCCAGCGCCACCCCGTCTTTTAACAACACCCCTTGCCTGAATAACCGCCCCGAGGCCGCCGCCAGCACCGCGGGAACCGCCAACCCCAGCGCGCAAGGGCAAGTGATAATCAAAGTTGCCGCAGCGATATTAACCGCCAAACGCCAATCCCCCGTGGCAAAACCCCATGCAAAAAACGCGGTTGCTGAAAGCAAATGCACCACTGGCGCGTATATTTGCGCGGCTTTTTCTGCCAGCGACGTATATTTGTTTTTGGCCGTTTCGGCAGTTTCCACCAGCCGGGTGATTTGTTTTAGCAGGGTGTCTTCGCCTAAGCCCTCGGCCTTAATATGCAGCGGGCCGGAAATATTCAGCATTCCCGCATGGGTTTTATCACCAACACCTACGGCTTGCGGAAGGGTTTCACCGGTTAGCATCGACGGGTCAAGTTCGCTGGACCCATGGGTAACAAGCCCGTCAACCGGCACCCTTGCACCGGCGGGAACCAGTAAAATATCACCCTCGGATAACGCATCCATCGGCACAATTTCGGTGCTGCCATCTGGCAATAACCGTTGGGCTTTTTGGACCTCGAGCGCGGCAAGTTCAGACGCGGCAGAACGTGCAACCGCGCGGGTGCGATAATCTAGATACCGGCCCAAAAGCAGAAAGAACGTCAAGGATAGTGCCGCATCAAAATAAGCGTGGTCGCCGCCTTCGATGGTTTCGGCCAGCGAGACCCCCGATGCAAGGATCAGCGCCAGCGATATCGGCACCTCCATATTCAGGCGCTTGACCCGCAAGGCCCCCCATGCGCTTTTGAAAAACGGTACACCTGAAAAAGCCACCGCCGGCAAGGCGATCATGGCCGAAAGCCAATGCATCAGGTCCCGCGTTGTGTCAGAGGCACCAGCCCATACCGAAACCGATAGCAACATCACATTCATAGTGGCAAAACCGGCCACGCCAAGGCGCGCCAAAAGATCACGCCCTGCTTGGTCAACGCGGGTTTTTTCCAGCGCGGCACTGTCCAGCGGCAATGCCGGAAATCCTATAGCAGCCAGGTGTTCAATCAGATCCCGTTCAATATCAGGGCCATCTGCGGCAGTAATAGCAACCCGTTTCAAGGTTAGGTTTACCCGCGCGCCAAACACATCGGGGCGGGCATTCAAGGAACGTTCGACATTGCTGATACAGGCCGCACAATGCACGCTGGGCAGGGAAAGTTCGACCCGCCGCATTACTGTTTCATCGGCGCTTAGTTTTGGCAACATACTGTCTTTGGCGGGCAGCGCCACACAGGCAGGACAAGCCGCAAGCGATGGATTTTCCTGTGCCATCAGCTGTCGGGCACAATCAGATGAAGCCGGGTTTCAAACAGGGTTCCATCAGGTGCCACTGCATTGATAAACACCCGCCAAGGGCCGGATGTCAGGGTGACATTTGCGCGGTGATCCAGCGCACCAAGGAAGAATTCAACATTCTGGTCCTCGCCCGAATAGGTGGGCCTGCCGATTTTGGCGACAATGCTGGCCGGAATTACCGGGCCGTTTTCAGTGTCAATTCTTAATATCAGAACCCCGTCGGTATAGCTGACCGATGGCATCCATCCCAGCGCATTTTGTTCTGCCGCGCGTTTGTCAAAGGTTTGAGACGCCACATAAGAGCTTTTGACCTCTAGCCCGGGAAAAGTGCCGATGGCTGAAAACATCAGCACCATATTAACGCTGACAATCACACCAAAAAATGACAGCATAATAATCAGCATATGGCGTCCGGTGAATTCTTTGGTTTTCTCTTGGGTCATTGTCTAGTTTCCTGTGCCATTAAAAACGGTATCTGCATAAGCCCGGTTTCCCGATTCCACGTCTTCCAGCCAGATACGCACCTGCGATACTTCAAGTTGCGCGGCTTCGCTGTCTTTGGGGCTGCTTAGGTAAACACGAATTGCGGTAATTTCATCTGCACCTGCAATTACCGAAAGCCCCTCGCTGCCCTGAATTTCTATCTTTAAAGGATAATCCCCGGTGGTTGAAAGCGCAAATTCGCGCTCATCGCCTTTCATGTTACGCAATCGAATATCATAAACATTTCGGATCGTGCCATCAGACAAGGTGATAAAAGTAGGGTTGCGAACCGGGGATACCTTGATGTCGATATCGGTGCGAATGAACAATGCCACCACCAATGCCAAACCAACCAGCGACCAAAGTGCGGTATATAAAATGGTTCTGGGGCGTGCGACATGCCGCCAAATCGGGCGCGGTGCGTTGCCTGAACGCTCCCACGGTTCGTCGGTAAATGCCAGATAATCAATCAGACCGCGCGGCCTGCCGATTTTGGTCATGATGTCGTCGCAAGCATCAATGCAAAGCCCGCAAGTGATACATTCCAGCTGTTGCCCATCGCGAATATCAATACCCACCGGGCAAACATTGACGCAGGCCATGCAATCAATGCAGTCTCCGTTTTGTTTGTCTACCTTGCCTTTTTGCAATTTGCCACGCGGTTCACCGCGCCATTCACGATAGCCAACTGTCAGGGTTTCTTCGTCCATCATTGCGGCCTGAATGCGCGGCCACGGGCAGGCATAGGTGCAGATTTGTTCGCGCATGAACCCGCCAAAGATAAAGGTCGTGGCGGTTAGAATTCCGATGGCGACATAGGCCGCAAAAGCAGCATTTCCCGTGAATATATCAACCAGCAAGGTCGGGGCATCGGCGAAATAAAACACCCATGCGCCGCCGGTGCCAAGCGCGATCAACAGCCAGATCAGCCATTTGGTGATACGCAATCGCCACTTTCTTAGACTGTATTTTTGTTTCCACAGCCGGATACGAGCGTTTCTATCGCCTTCAACCCAGCGTTCCACCAGAATAAACAGGTCGGTCCAGACGGTTTGCGGGCAGGCATAACCACACCAAACCCGCCCCAGCGCCGAGGTGAATAAAAACAACCCCAGACCCGCCATGATCAACAGTCCGGCAATGAAATAGAATTCATGAGGCCAGATTTCGATCCAGAAAAAATAAAACCGTCGATTGGCCAGATCAATCAGAACTGCCTGGTCGGGCAGGCTCGGACCACGGTCCCAGCGCAACCACGGCACCAGATAATAAATCCCCAGCGTGAACCCCATCAACCACCATTTCAGGCTGCGGAATTTGCCGTTGACCCGCCGAGGAAAAATCGGTTCGCGCGCCGCATATAGCTTTGGCGCATTCTCTGTTTCATCACTCACAACGTCACTCCGGCATTTTTTGTACTTTGGGGGGGCTGATATATGCCCCCGAAAGATTGCATGCTTTGATCTCTATCAATTAAATTCAAAAATGTGAATGTAAAAAAATGCCTGACCGTTGACGCGATCAGGCAAGTAAGCGCCAGTTTTGGCGCGAGGGGAGTGAGCGAGGGGGGGACCCCCGCGTCAGTAAAGCCAAAACGGATTGCACAACAAGCAGCCTTGGCTTCGCAAAGTCTTTTTAGGGGATTCGCTCTTTTGGAAAATTGACATAAATCAATTTTATACAAAAAGAACCGAAAAAAGCCCGGCAAAAATGCCGGGCTTTTGCTGTTATTATGGAGGGTAATTATTGGCCACCGCCTTGGGCATGTACAAACACCGCAACCGAGCGAACCTGCGCCTCGGTCAGGCGACCTTCCCAAGCGGGCATCATGCCGAACCGGGAGTTTTTCACAGTTTCGGTCAGGGATTCGGTATCGCCGCCATACAACCAGATTGCATCTGCCAGATTTGGCGCGCCGCCAAAAGTATCGCCAGTTGCATCATCCTGATGACAGGCAGCGCAATTATCCAGAAACACGGTTTCACCAGCCGCGGCCATTTCGACGTCAAACGTGTCAAATGACAAGGATTGCACATATTGAACCACGTTTTTTATCTCGTCTTTTGCCAGAAGTTCCGAAAATACAGGCATTTCGGAAAAATGTGTATTCGGATTATTCTCATCGCGGATACCCTGATTGATTGTGGCATAGATCTCATCAATGCTGCCACCCCAAAGCCAGTTATTATCCAGCAGGTTCGGATAACCGACACTGCCCGCGCCACCGGCGCCATGGCATTGCGCGCAGAAGGTGAAAAATGTAGCCTTGCCGCTGTTATAAGCAAACCCGTTAGTGCCCCCGACCAGATCATCGGAGATGATGTCAGCCAAGGCCAGTTCCTCAATCCGGGTTTCAAGGGGCGCGTTTCTTTCATTGACCGCTGCAATCTGTTCGGCAACTTCGGCCCGCGAAGAATAACCAAGCAGGCCGGTTGTTGCGCCGTTGATCATTGGCCAGGCCGGATACAGGATCATATAGCCAATGCCCCAAACGATGGTTGCGTAAAATGTCCACAGCCACCAGCGCGGCATCGGGTTGTCATATTCGCGAATACCGTCCCATTCGTGACCGGTGGTTGGCGGTTCTTTTTTCTCTGGTTTTTTAGCCATTATTTTTCTCCGGTATCTTCAATCAGAACATCATCATCCCTAAGCGGAAGCCTTGCCAGCTCTTCGTGCATTTTTCTCGAACCGGGCCGAAAAGCCCAGATAACCACGCCGAGAAAGAACAGGAAAATCAGGAGCATCGCCCAGCTATCTGCCATTTCGCGTAAAAAAGTATACATGATAACCCCCTATCGGCTTGCGTCTGGCTCAAAGGTAGAAAAATCAACCATGGTGCCCAGAACCTGAAGATATGCCACCAGAGCATCCATTTCGGTTGCTTGCGCCTGTCCATCAAAGTTACGGATATTTGCATCGGGATAACGGGCTAAAAACCCGTCATAATCATCCGAATCCGGGTCAAGCTGGGTTAAAACGTCGCTTTCGGCCATATCCAGCATTTCATCTGTATAAGGCACTCTGACGATACGGTGGGTTGCCACCACATCGGAAATATGCTCCGGATTAAGTGGCTTATCCAAAAGAAACGCATATGGCGGCATGATTGATTCAGGCACAACCGATTGCGGATCTGTCAAATGATCCACCTGCCATTTATCCGAATACCGGCCACCAACACGGGCCAGATCAGGGCCGGTGCGTTTGGACCCCCACTGGAACGGGTGGTCATATTTTGATTCCGCCGCCAGTGAATAAAACCCGTAACGTTCAACTTCGTCGCGCATGGGCCGGATCATCTGGCTGTGGCACACATAACAGCCCTCGCGGATATAAATATCGCGCCCTGCCAGTTCCAGCGGCGTATAGGGGCGCATGCCGTCAACATCCTCGATCGTGTTTTGAAGATAGAAAAGCGGCACGATCTGCACCAACCCGCCAATGGACACCACCAGAAAGCTGAGGACCAGCAATAGGGTGGCGTTACGCTCAATGATGCCGTGTTTTTCAAGAATTCCCATTATCTTTCCCCTATTCCGCTGGCACAGCTTTGGTGACAGCTTGACCGGCACCTTTTGCTGTTTTCCATAAATTATATGCCATGATACAAGCACCTGTCAGATACAGAATGCCACCGGTTCCGCGTATGATATAAAGCGAAAACTTGGCCTCTACCGTGTCAGCGAAAGAGTTCACAAGGAAACCTTGCGCGTCGACTTCACGCCACATCAGGCCCTCCATGATGCCCGATACCCACATGGCGGACGCATATAAAACGATGCCAATAGTGGCCAGCCAGAAATGCCAGCTTACCAGACGCAAGCTATACAGTGCCTCGCGGCCCCACAAACGCGGCGTCAGGAAATATAACGCACCAAAAGTAATCATGCCGTTCCAGCCCAGCGCACCGGAATGCACATGGCCAATGGTCCAGTCGGTATAATGCGACAGGCTGTTCACGGCTTTGATGGCCATCATCGGCCCTTCAAATGTGGACATGCCATAAAAGCCGATTGAAACCACCATGATCCGCAATACCGGATCGGTGCGCAATTTATCCCATGCGCCCGAAAGGGTCATCAGACCGTTGATCATGCCGCCCCAGCTTGGCATCCACAGCATGATCGACATCACCATACCCAGCGTTTGCGCCCAGTCGGGCAAGGCAGTGTAATGCAAATGGTGCGGACCCGCCCAGATATAAAGAAAAATCAATGCCCAAAAGTGGATGATCGACAGCTTATAGGAATAAACCGGACGTTCTGCCTGTTTGGGCACAAAGTAATACATCATGCCAAGGAAACCCGCCGTCAGGAAAAACCCGACCGCGTTATGACCATACCACCATTGCACCATCGCATCTTGCACACCCGAAAACAGCGACACGGATTTGGATCCGAATATCGAAACCGGCACCGCCATGTTGTTAACCACATGCAGCAAGGCCACGGTAATGATAAACGCCAGGAAAAACCAGTTGGCCACATAGATATGCGGTTCTTTACGTTTGAACAAAGTGCCCAGAAACACCGCCAGATAGGCCAGCCAGACAATGGTCAACCAGATATCGACATACCATTCAGGTTCGGCATATTCACGCGACTGGGTAGAGCCAAGCAAATAACCGCTGGCCGCCATAAGGATAAACAGCTGATACCCCCAAAACACAAACCACGCCAGATTGCCGCCCCAAAGCCGTGCGGCGCTGGTGCGCTGCACCACATAAAACGACGTAGCAATCAAGGCGTTACCACCAAATGCAAATATCACAGCAGAGGTGTGAATGGGCCGCAACCGCCCGAAATTGCCATACCCCTTGAGCAGCTCGCCCAGATTCATGGCCGGAAACACCAGCTGAAATGCGATCCAGATACCAACGCTAAACCCGATCAACCCCCAGAACGTAGTGGCGATTACACCGGCACGGATCACACCGTCCATATAGCCGGTTTCGGCCGGTTTGACCGGATCGCCGATTTTGCCGATCTCGCGGATAAACAAATACCCCGCGGCCAGAATAATCAATATTGCATGAAACTGGTATGCCAGATCCCTGCCAAAGTTTGTGGCGATCATTGCGAGGAAAACAATTAATCCCAGTACCGCTGCCTTTATTCCATGTTGCATTTTGCGCCCTTTTCTAAATTTGGGTTCTTCAAGACTCACTTCACCCGTTATTAACCGCGTTTAGTGTCAATTTTCCGTGAATTCAACTTTGATCTATATCAAGTGCGACAGCATCGCGCAGATAATCAGGCAATAAAACCACCATCAGAGTCGTCTCCGGCCTCATTTAGCAGACTGATAAAATCAGGTACGCGAATATGGCGGGCGTCTTCCAGCACGATGATTCTTTCTTTTTTCAGCTTGGATATCTGGCGGCTGACGGTTTCAATGGTCAGGCCCAGATAATCGGCCATGGCTTCGCGGGTAAGGGGCAGGGAAAATCTTATGCCATCCATCGGGGTTGCTTTGCTTAGGGCTGCATCGCGACGCGCCATAATCGCCAGCAGGCTGGCGATTTTTTCGCGCGCTGTTTTGCGTCCCAGTAACAACATCCATTCACGGGCTGAATCAAGTTCATCCAGTGTCATGTCCAATAAACGGCGTTCCAGCGATGGCGTTGATGCGATCAAGGCCTCGAATTGGCGTTTTTGAAACAGGCACAGGGTGGTTTCGGTGGCCGCAACCACATCAAACGGGGTTTCGCGCCGCCCCGGACGGCCGACAAAGTCAGACGGCAACAACAACCCCACCATCTGGCGCCGCCCATCGGGCAACGTGCGCGAAAGGGTGGCAACCCCCGAAACGATAGAGCCGATTTTCGAAGTTTCATCACCGGCCATGGCAATGGTATCACCCGCCGCAAAGGTCCGGTAGGATTTGATAGCATCTAGTTGCACCACCTCGTCGGGTTCGCAATAGGCACATACCGCGCGATGCCGTATCGGACAAGCACTGCAACGCACGTTTTGGTCAATCTTGAAAGTAGAACCTGTCATTGCGCCCCTCTGGCCAAAAACTGACCTTGAACAAGAAATAGCCAGCCTATTGATCTTGATCAAGGCCTTAACCGACCAGGTGCGTCTATTAGGCTCGAATGGATACATTAGAAAGACTAAAAAACGCGGGCCTGTTTGATCGAAGCGTGCCGCGCTATACCAGCTATCCAACTGCGCCCCAATTCCACGAAGGAATTGCCGCACCGCAGTTCGGGGAATGGCTGGCAGGGCTGGATACCGACCGGCCGGTTTCTTTATATGTGCACATCCCGTTTTGCGAACGTCTGTGCTGGTTTTGCGCCTGCCGCACCCAAGGCGTTAAAACGCTGGCACCCGTCGAGGCCTATCTGGAAACCTTGCTGGCCGAGATTGCTATGTTCAAAGCCGCGCGACCAAAAGGGGTAAAACTGGCACGGTTACATTTTGGTGGTGGGTCTCCGACCATTATGTCACTGGAAATGATCAACAAATTAAATGACGCGATTCGCAATGCAATAGATTTTGAAGACGGTTATGAATTTTCCGTAGAGATCGACCCGACCGCCTGTAACATTGATAAAATAAAAGCATTTGCAAAGGGCGGTATGAACCGCGCCAGCATTGGCGTGCAGGATTTTAACGAAAAAGTTCAGGCCGCGATTGGCCGACCCCAAGGCTATGATCTGACCCGCCGCATTGTCGGTGATTTGCGTGATCAGGGCATCGGTTCAATCAATATCGATATGGTTTATGGATTGCCATTTCAGGATATGGACGCCTTGCAAAACACCACCCGACAGGTTTTAACCCTTGCGCCGGACCGTGTGGCGCTGTTTGGCTATGCCCATGTGCCATGGATGGCCAAACGCCAGAAAATGATCCCCGAAGACAGCCTGCCCGGCCCGATTGAACGCTTTGAGCAATCCGAAGAAGCTGCGGCAATGTTTGTTGATGCGGGCATGGAAGCCATCGGCATTGACCATTTTGCCAAACCACAAGACAGCTTGGCAATTGCCGCGCGCTCAAACGGATTACACCGCAATTTTCAAGGATATACCGACGATAAATGCAGCGCCCTGATCGGGTTGGGGGCATCTTCGATTTCGCGTTTTCCCCAAGGGTTTATCCAGAATAATGTGGCCACCACCAATTACAACACATCTATTTCAAACAAAACCTGGCCGGCAGCGCGGGGTTTCGAGCTGAGCCTTGAAGACAAAATGCGCAGCCGTGCCATTGAAATGCTGATGTGTGATTTCCGCATTGATCTGGCGGCACTGGAAAGCGAATTTGGCGAAGCCGCGCTGGAAATCCGTGATGAATGTTATCGCGCCATTGCCGAATTTCGCGGCTTTGTCGGATTGGAAGGCGATAATTTTGAAATCCTGCCCGAAGGCCAGCCCTTAACCCGGCTTATTGCCAATGTGTTTGATACATTCACAACTGCGCAGGCCAAACATAGCCGTGCGATATAACCGATGAAACCGGAGGTCCTACAAGGGTCAGGTTTTTCTTGGGGAAAACCCTGACCCTCGCAGATAATGATACAACCTTGGCCCAATAAGATCATATCCCTTGCGGTCACGCCATTGCCTGACCACATGGACAGGTTCGTCTATTTTGCAGCAGGCGTCAATATTTTTCTTCAAAATTATTCAAAAATGTTTGATTCCAAGGGTGCTCTCAAACTACTCCTGATTTTACTGTATAAAAACAAGGGATCACAGCTTGCCTTCGGTTCACCTCGCACTATTATACTTAAAAATTGATCAATATGAACATTTATGAACACGAGGTAAAATGCCCCAAAATTTTAGACATGACGAAATCCTGAAAATTGCGCGCGAAATGGGCAAAGTAACGGTTGAAGGGCTGGCGACGCATTTTGATGTCACAACCCAGACCATCCGCCGCGATCTGGCTGAACTGTGCGAGCGGGGGCATTTAACCCGCATTCATGGCGGCGCCATTCCCCCCGCCACCGTGCTGAACCCGGGATACGAGGAACGCAGCCATCTGGCGGTAGATGAAAAAGAAGCCATGGCGCGCATGTGTGCCGCCCAAATTCCTGACGGGGTATCGTTGTTTTTGAACATCGGCACCACCACCGAGGCCGTGGCGCGGGCACTTTTGAACCACAAAAACCTGATGGTAATTACCAATAATCTGAATGTGGCCAATATTCTGGCGACCTCTCCGCATTCCGAGGTGATTGTCACGGGCGGGGTTTTGCGGCGATCAGATGGCGGGTTGGTGGGGGATGTGGCGGCTGAAATCATCCGGCAATTCCGGGTTGATTACGCGGTGATCGGCATTGCATCTATTGCTGCTGACGGTATTTTGCTGGACCATGATTTTCGCGAGGTGCGGGTGACGCAGGCGATTATTGCCAATGCCCGCAAAGCATTCTTGCTGGCGGATGCCATCAAATATACCCGCCACGCGCCGGTGCGCATCGGGTCTTTGGCCGATATGGATGCGTTTTTTACCGACGCGCCCCCGCCAGCAGCGATTGGGGCATTATGCGCGGAAAACAATGTGTCAATTCATGTGGCTCAATAAAAAACGGCCGGAAAAACCGGCCGTTTTCTGAAATTTGTATTTCGCTTACATCTGGATCGCGAAATTAACCCCGAACCCAAGCGCGGTATTATCTTCAAATGTGCCAGCCAAGCCGCTGGAATCGCCCAGCCAGATATATTTGGCGCCACCGGTAATTTTGATGTTATTCATGGTATAGGTAACCCCCGCACCCACACTGAAAAACCCGTCTGTCGGGGCCAGCGGGGTTGGATCGCCACCCAGATTTTCCTCATAACCAATGGTAACCGCCGCTGAAAGCGTATCGGACAATTTGCGCCCGACACCCAGATTATAGGTGATGCGATCATCGGTGTAATCAACCAGTGATCCAAGCGCGTAGTTAGCTGGCGTGATGTCGAATTCTGACCAGTCAACCCAGCGGATCGACCCGAAAACAAGGGTTTTTTCATTCACGCCGGTCTGGAATTCAAGATTGATGGATTGCGGGGTTACAATATCGATTGTGTCGACAAGGGCACCGAATTCCAGTGTATCATGAAGCGTGGCCACCTCGGAACGATAGGTTAATGCCACCCGAAGCGCAATGTCGGGAATTTGATACGCCGCGCCCAGAACATAGCCGAATCCGGATGCTGCATCGGCTTCGATTGTGTAACCGGCAACAAAAGGAACTGCTGCTGTTGCCTGCATGGTTTGATAGGTGCCGCCGCCAAATACCACAATGTTTTCAGACAGGTCATAACTGCCAATCACGGTAATGGCCGAAGATGATAGATCAGCTGCGGTGCCGTTATAAAACCCGGCGGTATATTCAGCCAATGAACCAAAAGGCTGGTCAAATATAATCGCAAGGCCGATTTTATCGTTGATATCGGTTTTATAGCCGCCCGAAAGCCCAAAATAATTGGGTGACATAATGCCGGTATCGAACGTAGCCGGATCAACCCCCGAAACCGAAGGCATCGCGTAAGACAGCGAAAATTCCGCATAGGTGCCTTCTTCGAAAATAATATCAACCGACTGGCTGGTGCGCTCAATGCCGCCTGCCAAGGTCATGGATGTGCTGGCCAAAAGCGCCGCAGCGGTTGCCAAATAAGTCTTTTTCATCGTTTCCTCCCAGAAATATTTATCATGCGTATCATAGCTAAATCCTGCGCATTATACCTAGGCGGCTTTCCGCTGGTCAATCACAACGCTACGGAAGTTTGGGAATTCTGCTGGATTGTTGCAATTTAGCCCCAAATTGGCAAATTCGGTCAGGCATTTACATCTGAAAACTGCGCGCTGCCTCTGCTGCATAAAAAACGGCCGGCAAAAACCGGCCATTTTCCGAGGGTTTTATTTCTTACATCTGGATCGCGACATTCAACCCGAAACCAAGCGCGGTGTTGTCTTCAAATGTTCCGTTCGGACCACTGGAATCCCCCAGCCAGATATATTTGGCGCCACCGGTAATTTTGATGTTATTCATGGTATAGGTAACCCCCGCACCCACACTGAAAAACCCGTCTGTCGGGGCCAGCGGGGTTGGATCGCCACCCAGATTTTCCTCATAACCAATGGTAACCGCCGCTGAAAGCGTATCGGACAATTTGCGCCCGACACCCAGATTATAGGTGATGCGATCATCATCATAATCAACCATGTTGCCAAACGGATAGTTATTTGGCGACAAAACAAATTCCGACCAATCCACCCAGCGAATAGACCCGAAAACAAGGGTCTTTTCATTCACACCGGTCTTGAATTCCAGATTGACAGATTGCGGAGTGGCCACATCCATAGTGCCCTGAAATATGCCATATTCAAGCGTATCATGCACGGTTGCAACTTCGGAGCGATAGGTAAGCGCCACCCGCAAGGCGATATCCGGTATTTGATAGGCGGCACCGACAACATAGCCAAATCCGGATGCGGAATCTGCTGTGACTGTATAAGGGAAACCAAAGCCTATTGGCACTCTGGCTGTTGCTGACATGATCTGATAGGTGCCGCCACCAAATATAACAATACGGTCGGAAACATCATAACTGCCAATCACCGTAATCGCCGAAGATATCAGGTCAGCCTCCAGGCCGTTAAAGGCACCCGCAGTATATTCGGCCAATGATCCATATGGCTGGTCAATAATAATTGCCAGACCGACCTTGTCGCTAAGGTCGGTTTTATAGCCCACCGAAAGTCCGAAATAATCGGGAGACATAATACCGCTATCCAGCCCGAAGGATACACCCGAAACCGAAGGCATCGCATAAGATAGCGAAAACTCCAGCAAAGTGCCTTCTTCAAAGATAATATCAACCGACTGGCTGCTGCGCTCAATGCCGCCCGCCAATGCCATGGATGTGCTGGCCAAAAGCGCCGCAGCACCTGCCAAATAAGTCTTTTTCATCGTTTCCTCCCAGAAATTTACA
>Ga0256839_1001652_pt1 | contig 26576 bp, 29 predicted proteins | sample 354166metaG_FD_185968 | JGI IMG/M metagenome (GOLD analysis project Ga0256839, IMG submission 185968) | Hydrothermal vent microbial communities from Mid Atlantic Ridge, Atlantic Ocean - 354-166 | ecosystem: Environmental > Aquatic > Marine > Hydrothermal vents | place: Atlantic Ocean: Mid... | reverse complement strand
GTCGAAAGCGCATTATCACATTTTGATGTGGTGACGCATGAGCGTATGGAAGTGCAGGAAGCCATGCTGAAAAAAGCTCGAGAAGACTTGCAAAAGATGGAAGAGCGTATCGCCAAACTTGAAGAGCAGCTTAAAGGTTAAATGACACTGCCATGCTAGCAAGGCTTGCCAGCGCATCACTTCGAGGGCTTGAAGCTGAAGCCGTTGATGTTGAGGTGGATTTATCGCGGGGTATGCCCTCATGGAGTTTGGTGGGGCTGCCCGATGCGGCAGTGCGTGAAGCCAGAGATAGGGTGCGCGCAGCACTGCTTAATTCTAATTTTGAGTTTCCATTAAGGCATATCACGGTCAACTTAGCGCCTGCGGATAAACGCAAAGATGGCTCGCATTTTGATTTGCCTGTTGCTGTGGGTTTACTGCTGGCATCAGGTCAGATTGATGCGGGAAACCCAAGCACGTTACCTTTTATGGTGGGCGAATTGGCATTGGATGGTCGCTTAAATCCAGTCGCAGGCGTGTTGCCGTTGACCATTTTCGCGCAAAGCCAAGGTTTTAAGCAAATTATGGTACCCCTTGCCAATGCTGAAGAAGCGGCAGTGGTGCAAGGTATTGAAGTGATTGCAGCGAGTAATTTACTGGAAGTCGCTGCACATATTCAGGGTAAACGAGAGTTGTCTGTTTATACACCTGAAACCAACCATGAAGCACCACCAGAAAAGGTGCTCGACCTTAAAGATGTGCGAGGTCAGCATCAGGCAAGACGCGCCTTAGAAATTGCCGCAGCAGGTGGGCATCATATGTTGATGAGCGGCCCCCCGGGTTCGGGGAAAAGTATGCTGGCTTCGCGTTTGCCCAGCATTATGCCACCACTTACTGATGAACAACGCCTTGCCGTGGCAAGGGTTTACAGTATTTCGGGGGATATATCGAATCGTTCCCCCATGTCATCCATGCCACCCTTCCGCTCACCACACCACTCGGCATCTGATGTGGCTATGATTGGTGGGGGTCAAGTTCCCAAACCAGGTGAAGTCTCGAAAAGTCTTTATGGTGTTTTGTTTCTTGATGAAATGGCGGAGTTTAGGCGTTCTGTGTTGGAGGTTTTACGCCAACCTTTGGAGAGTGGCATGGTATCCATTGCCCGAGCAGCCGACACGCTTACATTTCCCGCAGAGTTTCAGTTAATCGGTGCAATGAACCCGTGTCCGTGCGGTTATCTGGGGCACCCGACGAAGCCATGTCGATGCTCGCAAACCCAAGTTGCTCGTTATGTGGGTCGGGTTTCAGGACCATTGTTGGACAGGTTTGATCTTCGCATTCATGTGCCGCCTGTGGAGTATGATGAGCTGACCAAAATGCAAGCAGGAGAGTCATCGACAGAAGTGCGGAAAAGGGTGATTCAAGCTAGAAACATTCAATATGCACGCCAAGGTGAAGGTGTTGTGAACGCACGGCTTTTACCCACAGCTTTGGAAGAATTTGCTAAGCCTGATATGGAAGGTGAAACCTTATTAAATACCGCCCTTAAACAGTTTGGTTTGTCGGCAAGAAGTTATCATCGTATTTTGAAAGTGGCGCGTACCATTGCGGATTTGGCAGGTGAACCAAAAGTGCAGGCGGCACATATCGCCGAAGCATTACAATATCGAGGAGATGGGGAAAACTAGAGGGCTAAGTATGAAAAGCATGAGTTGGTTGGTGATGTGTGTATTGGTTTTAACATCCTGTGCATCGTCAGGTGCGAAAACATTGCATGTGAATACAGAACCCAAAGGTGCGGTGGTCAGTATGGGTGAGCAAACATGCCAAACACCTTGTGATATTATCGTTCCTGAAGATGAAGAATATGTATTAAACATCTATAAAGATGGATTTGAAAATAAGGTGGTTCGCCAGTTTTCGGAATGGGAGAAAAGCCCTTGGGTTTTGGGTACGGCAGCAGTGGCAACGGTGGGTATTCTTGTGGCTTCACCCACTATGATAGTGCCAGCACTTGTTGGCATGGGTGTTGCCTCACAGCTAGAGCAAACCAAGGACATTGATATTGATGTTACTATGCAAGCAAAGGAATAAACGAGGTCAATATGAATATTGTGATTACAGGTGCAAATCGTGGGCTTGGCTTGGGTTTTGTGCAGCATTATTTAAGTCAGGGTGATGAAGTTTGGGCGTGTTATCGTAGCAAGCTTGATGGGTTAGCGGATATACAGAGCGATAAACTGCATACGGTGCAGTTGGATGTTAGCCAAGATTTTGCTGCTGATGATTTGGATTTACCTGAAAGTATAGACTTGTTGATTAACAACGCGGGCATTTATGGGCCGTATGGTGGTCAGGATTTGGATAGCATCACTTCAGAAGCCATGTTGGATGTGTTTAATGTGGATTGTGTGGGTCCTTTGCGGGTGGTGCAGCAGCTTAAAGAGCGTATCATTAAAGCAGGTGGAACTATTGCCAATATCAGCTCCAAAATGGGCTCGAGTGATGATAATGGCAGTGGTGGCACTTATGCTTATCGCGCTGCTAAGGCGGGGTTAATTATTATTTCCAAGTCTATGGCGATTGATTTGAAACCTTTGGGTGTTTCAGTGATTACACTGCACCCGGGTTGGGTGACCACGGACATGACACATCAATCGGGATTGATTGATGTGCCAACATCGGTGGCGGGTATGACGGATGTAATTGCTCGTGTGGATGATTATGCGTTGGGGCAATTTGTGGCGTATGATGGCAAGGTGATTCCTTTTTAAGCACCCGTTGAATTGACAAATGATAAGCTTGTGGCTGTATTGCGTCATGGGTGGCAAGTATAAAACGGCAGACGCATGGCGCGATGATGCCATGCAACGGAAAAATGGTGTGAGTGAAGCGGAAAGTGTGCAACGACGCAAGCAAGCTCAAGCACACTACAAACATGAAGGTATGCCTGATGCCGATACATGTGCCGATCATGAATTATTTATTTTAGGTAAGATGGATATACAGGAATATGAGCAATATTTGCTGTTTAAACATAGCCGAAACCAAGGAGGCACTTGATGTCAGTAGAACAAACGATTACAGCAAATAAAGCGGTGGAAATTCATTACACATTAACCAATAAAAATGGCGAAACGGTGGACTCATCATTTGGGCAAGCGCCATTGGCATATATTCATGGTACAGAAAGCTTGGTGCCAGGTCTTGAAAAGCATTTGGAGGGCAAGAAAGCAGGGGATAGCATCACGGTTTCCATTACCCCTGAGGAAGGTTATGGTGAGCGCAATGAACATTTAACCCAAGCTGTGCCTAGGGAAGTGTTTCAATTTGATGGTGAGATTGAAGTGGGTATGCGCTTTGAAGCAGAGACTGCGAATGGCACGGACTTGGTGACGGTGATTGATGTGAGCGATGATACCATTACTGTGGATGGAAACCATCCACTAGCAGGACAAACGCTAAACTTCGTGGTGCAAGTGATGAGTATTCGCGATGCAACCAAAGAAGAGTTGGAGCATGGGCATGTGCATGGTGCAGGAGGTTGTGGACACTGATGGCAATTCAGATTTATCATAACCCAAGATGCAGTAAATCACGGGCAGCACTCAACTTATTACAAGAAAAGGGCGTGGAACACGAGGTGATTGAATACCTGAAAACCCCACCTTCAGTTGAAGAGCTAACCACTATACTTGATAAGCTTGGTATGCAGCCACAAGATTTGATGCGCAAAGGTGAAGCTGAATATAAGGCATACATTCAAGGTAAGGATTTAAGCCGCGATGAAATGATTGCGCTGATGGTGCAGTATCCAAAGCTGATTGAGCGACCCATTGTTGCCAATGATTTCAAAGCTGCGATTGCGCGACCTTTAGAGCTTATTTTACCGATTATTGCTTAATAATACGAGGAGGAATAAAGGGTGTTTGTCCATCCTTTATTCTCAATCAGCTTCTATATTTCCAGATCTGCTTGTTTCATATCACTCATGACTAACCCGCGCTTAACGCTTCAACATATTCACATCCATCACCTTCGTTGTCATCAAGATTTTAGTTGGGATTTCGATGGGCATTTGAACCTGATTAGTGGAGATAATGGTAGTGGCAAAACGACTGTGTTAGAAGCAGTATATATTTTGGCGTATGGTCGCTCTTTTCGTCAAGCCAAGGCACCGCAGCTGACCCGTTGGAATGAAAAATCTTTTCATGTTCAGGCGACAATTCGGCGCTATGGTCCATTACATGTTCGTGTGGATGGTAAAAAGGGCAAGGTGAATATGTCGCTACAAGGTCGCAGAATTGCCAAGCGTCAAGATATGTTTGAGCATGTTGCTCTGGTTGTGGATGCCCCGCAAGGTGTGCGTTTGATTGATGGTAGCCCAGGTGAGCGCCGAAAATGGTTGGATAGGCTGGTGATTGCCTCACAAGCTGCGTCTCATGCCCACTATCAGGGTTATCTTAGGGCATTGATGCAAAGGGGAAGGTTGCTTAGACATGGTGGATCTGTGGCAGAGCTGGAAAGTTGGGAGCAACAGATTGTTGAGTATGGCATGATTCTTAATGCTAAACGCGCTATGGTTTTAGGGGAGTTAAACCAGCATTTGGTAGAAGAAAGCTATTGGCTAGACCTTCCTTTCCAACTTGAAATCACCCAACAACCTTTTGAAAGCCAAGAAGCCTGGCTAACTTTTCTAGCTTCTAAGCGTGAGGAACATCACCAACTTGGACGCGTTACGCAAGGTCCACATTGTGATAGGTTGAAAATCAGTTACAATAGCCGTGAAATACGCGTGTGTGGGTCTAGGGGTCAACAAAAAATTTCGGGTATTGTATTGCGTTTGGCGGAATGTGCAGTATTGCAGAAAAGCAAACGAATGATGCCGATTTTATTGCTCGATGATTGCTTTGAAGCACTGGATCAAACCCATGCCTTGCGTTTGATGGAGCGGTTAAAGCAGCATCAAGGGCAAGTGTTGATGACGGCTGCGGGTCAGGTGGCATCATATATGAGTAAACACACATTACACCTAAGTTTAACTGGTGGTAAAAGCCAAGCTTTTAGATAAGAGGTAGTATCCATATGAGTGAAGAACAACAAGATTACGGTGCGGGCAGCATTAAGGTACTCAAAGGGCTAGACGCAGTACGCAAACGCCCTGGCATGTATATTGGTGATACTGATGATGGCACAGGTTTACACCACATGGTTTATGAAGCGGTGGATAATTCTATTGATGAAGCATTGGCTGGGTATTGTGATAAAGTTGAAGTGATTTTGCATTCCGATGATTCAGTGACTGTTCGTGATAATGGGCGAGGTATTCCTGTGGATATACATCCTGATGAGGGGCGTTCGGCAGCAGAAGTCATTATGACTGTGCTCCACGCGGGCGGTAAGTTTGACAGCAACTCCTATAAAGTATCGGGTGGTTTACATGGTGTGGGTGTATCGGTGGTCAATGCCCTATCGGACTATCTGGAGTTGACTATTCGCCGGGAAGGTAAAATCTATCAATGTCGTTTTGAACGCGGTGAAACCGTTGAGCCTATTCATGTGATTGGTGACGCAGATGGTACAGGCACAGAAGTTCGCTTTCTGCCAAGCCTGGAGACATTTTCACATCGCAATATGTCTTTTGATACGCTTGCCAAGCGTTTGCGGGAGCTATCATTCCTTAATAGTGGCGTGCATATTGAATTGATTGATGAGCGCACCGACCAACAACTGGTTTTCAAATATGAAGGTGGTATTGCTGCCTTTGTTGAGCATTTGAACAAAACCCGAACACCATTGCATAGCGAATGTATCAGTATCAAGGCTGAAAAAGATGATATTGGTGTTGAACTTGCCTTGCAATGGACAGATGCGTACCAGGAAAATGTATTTTGCTACACCAACAACATCCCGCAACGCGATGGTGGCGCGCATTTGGCAGGTTTAAGGGCAGCACTTACTCGTTGTATCAACAACTATGCTAATGCCAATGGCTTATTAAAAAAACACAAGGTCTCACTCACAGGCGATGACTGCCGGGAAGGTTTAACCGCAGTGTTGTCTGTTAAAGTGCCTGATCCGAAGTTTTCATCACAAACCAAGGATAAATTGGTGTCTTCGGAAGTGCGCCCGATTGTGGAAAGCAAAGTAAATGAAAAGCTTTCGGAATGGTTTGAAGAACACCCCAAAGAAGCGCAAACTATTGTGGGTAAGGCCGCTGAGGCAGCAATGGCAAGAGATGCTGCGCGCAAAGCTCGCGATCTTACTCGCCGCAAAGGTGCGCTGGATGTGTCTAACTTGCCAGGGAAATTGGCCGATTGCCAAGAAACAGACCCTGCGAATTCAGAGCTATTCCTTGTGGAAGGGGACTCTGCTGGTGGCTCTGCCAAGCAAGGGCGAAATCGTAAAACCCAAGCCATTTTGCCACTTAAAGGTAAGATTTTGAATGTTGAACGTGCCCGTTTTGATAAAATGCTGTCTAGCCAAGAGGTCGGTACTTTGATTACCGCGCTGGGTACAGGTATTGGCAAAGAAGACTTTGATATTGCCAAGCTTCGTTATCATAAAGTGGTGATTATGACGGATGCAGATGTGGATGGTGCACATATTTTGACCTTGTTGTTAACCTTTTTCTATCGTCAAATGCCTGAGTTGATCGAGCGTGGTCACTTATACATCGCCCAACCTCCATTGTATCGGGTAACACGAGGTAAAAAGGATCGTTATATTGCCAACGATGATGAGCTTAAAGAATTTTTGTTGGAGCAGGGTAGCGCGGGTAAAACCTACCATGAACATGCGACAAAAGGAGCCATGACCACGGAACGGTTCCAAACTTTTATTCGTAGTATCAATCGCTTGCACGCGCTTATGCTAAGATTATCACAACGCGTGGATAGCCGTGTATTAAAGCTACTGGTTGAAGGCAAGAAGGTGTCTGCTGCTATGATGCGTGATAAAGAGCGTCTTAGCGCCCACCTTGATGCTCTGATGGAGACATTTGTTGCGGAGTCGCGCCCTGATGAAGCATTGCGATACCGTATTTACAAAGATGCGGATTTGGGTGGTTTTTGGGTTCAGTTTGAGCGACGAGACCATGGCAAAACACAAATATCACGCCTGGATATTGATTTGGTATCCACGGCAGAGTTTATCGAAGCACAAAAGCTTTGTAACAATGCTCAGTCTATGGTGGGTAAAGGCGCTTATGTTGCAGATGGTGATAAACGATGGGAAATCAATACTTATGATGACATTTCCCAACTGATTGATAAAGAAGGTCGCCGAGGTTTGAATATCCAACGCTATAAAGGTTTGGGTGAAATGAACCCTGAGCAACTTTGGGAGACCACGCTCGACCCAGACAATCGCCGTCTCCTTCGGGTAACACTGGAAGATGTGGTATCCGCTGATGAAACATTCTCAACCTTGATGGGAGATGCTGTAGAGCCTCGCCGCGACTTTATCCAGGCCAATGCGCTAAAAGTGAGAAACTTAGATGTCTAAACCTGAAGCCAAAGAACAACTTAGCTATGCCGATTGCGGTGTAGATATTGATGCGGGCAATGCTTTTGTTGGGCGCATCAAACATGCCGTGAGCAGCACCATGCGCCCTGAAGTTTTGGCGGGGCTTGGTGGTTTTGGTGGCTTGTTTCAGCCCAACTTCAAGGGTATGCAAGAGCCAGTGCTTGTTTCAGGCACGGATGGCGTAGGCACCAAGCTGTTGCTGCTTCAGGAGTATGACTTACCCCATGTGGCGGGTATTGATGCCGTTGCCATGTGTGTGAACGACTTGGCTGCATTAGGCGCTTCTCCTTTGTTTTTCCTGGATTATTTAGCCACAGGCGCGCTCAAAGGTGAAACATTAGCGGGCGTGGTGGAAGGCATTGCTGATGCGTGTAAAACATGTGAGTGCGCCTTGATTGGCGGCGAAACGGCTGAAATGCCAGGCATGTATGCACCTGGTCATTATGATATTGGTGGATTCTGCGTCGGTGTGGTGGATAAACCCAAAATGGTGGATGGTAGGGCGATTGCTGATGGTGATGTGATGCTTGGTCTTGCATCCAATGGCCCACATTCCAATGGTTTTTCTATGGTTCGTAAGCTTTTAGAGCTTGGTAAAGCCGACTTGCGCAACGATATATTATCTGATGGCAGCAAGGCTATTGATAAAGTATTAGCACCCACCCGTTTGTATGTACCTGCCATCAATGCTTTGATGCAAAGTGGTGTGGAAGTGCATGGTTTTTCTCATATCACGGGTGGTGGCATGTTTGATAACCTTGAACGCATCCTGGCTGATGATTTGGCAGTCACTGTAGATGTGTCATCTTGGGGGGTACCACCTGTGTTTGAATACTTATTAAGTTTTGCTGATGTGGATAAAGCTGAACGGTATCGCACCTTTAATATGGGTATTGGCTTTGTGGTTATCCTACCCAAAGATGCGGCAACTCTAGCTGAGCAAGTGCTCACTGATGCGGGTGAAACCGTGTATTACATTGGTCATATTCATCAGCGTGAAAGAGAAGTGGTAACGCTGTTTGGCTAGCTACACAACCAACCCCAAAGACATCAAGTTTCATGTTGCCAATTATTTGCGCAGCATCAAAGCTTTGTTGAAGGGCAAAACAGTGATTGATGTGCCTGCGGGCTCAGGTGTTACATCGCAATTATTATTGGATGCGGGTGCTAAAGTTATCGCTTTTGATTTGTTTCCAGAATATTTCAAGCTGAAAGATATCAACTGTGAGCGCGCTGATATTGCCCAAGGTATTCCTGTCGATGATGCAGTCGCAGACATGCTCATTTGCCAAGAAGGCATTGAACATTTTAGCGACCAACTGCAAGCTCTCAAAGAGTTTAATCGTGTATTAAAAGTGGGTGGCGATTTGGTGATAACCACGCCAAGCTACTCCAATCTTGCGGCAAAATTCAGCTATATGATGTTTGAAAGTGAAACCAACAGCCAAATGCCTCCCAATGAAATCAATGATATTTGGATGGATGATCAGTCGGTTGCTTCAGAAATCTATCATGGGCATATATTTCTGGTTGGGTTGCAAAAGTTGCGTGTACTTGCGCGCTTGTCAGGGTTTAAGATTAAAGAAATTCGTTATGTTCGTTTAAGTCGTGGATCGTTGTTGCTCTTTCCCATATTTTATCCGCTTATTTTTTTGCGATCGTGTCTTACATATTACAAACACATGCGCAAGTTGCCCAACCTGTCTAGTGACAAGAAAAAAGAAGTGTATAAAGAACAGTGGCTTATCAACATCAATCCCAAACACCTTTTGGATAAACATACCTTTATCATTTTCGAAAAAGAAAAGCATATGGCAGATGTTTGTTTCAAGCTTGATGGGGTTATCAAGCCTTTCAATCAAAATACCTAAAAGCCAGTCGTTTTCATCCAACGGGGGCGTATGGTGGATGCAATATGTGCCATGGTCCAAATGACAAAAGCTTGCAGTGAAAATAACCCCTGCAATGCCATGCTTAACATTTCGTTGTATTGCCCAGACACGGTCGCCACAGCATAAAGCACAAACATCGCATTCAATATGAGAGCTTCAGTAAAAAACATTGGTTTTTGTGCGTCATTGCGAGATTGATACACATAAATCAGCCAACGCAAATAGTGCGACACAATGATAATACCCAAAGGAATTAACCAGTCACCTTGTTGATAGTTCCACAGAACATAAAGTAGTGGTACACCAAAAGGAAGGCTTAATGTCCAAAAGATATGCCGCTCTTTGGCTATCAAGCCAATACCAAACGATAGCAGCATGGCAGCAGCAGCGATTTGGCGCGCAATTGTATGTTCTTCAAACACAGCTATTGTTGCACACGCCATAAGCACCAACCCAAGCTGGATATAGTCTGTGCGGCTGGTTGATTTGCGGTATAAATACATATCATCAAAAAACTGATGCAGAATAAATACCAATGCCGCAGGAATCATCACATCATCACCAAGGTAGAAACAGGCAGCCCCCGCCGAAGTTAAACCAAACACCCATTTGGCAAAAAAATCAGCATCCATTTTTCCAGCTCGATACTGGTACACATAACAATGAACAAAGTGCGCTTGCCCAAGCCCGACCAGCAAGACTGTAACGATGTTGACGCCAAAAAACATCAACAATAATGGGAGCAACGCACCTATAAGCATAATAAAAGACCCAAAAAAGATGCCCAAGCCAGTACAGGAAGATGAAACAGCAGTGGATTCTGATTGGGCCGCACTTTAAGCGTCACGGCAATCGCAATCGCAATGGGCAACCATGCCGCAAACATCAAATATGACCAATGCGTGGCATACATGGCAAGCACCATCACATAGATACCTATCACCAACGCCTTGGTTGCTTTAGGCCCCAAGCGTTGCGGCAAGGTTGAGTTTGGTGTGTCCCCATACATATCTCGAATATCCCACAAGATTTCATTGCCAAAATAAATAAGGAATATCAGCGCCAAATCTATAAAAAATACAGGAAAGCCAAACATGGTTCGCAACATGATAATGCCACCAACCACAATCAAACCAGGGTAAATGTTTTTGAGTAAAAACACATCTTTGATGCGGCGATTGAGCAGAGGCAAACGCAGCGAATACAAAGCGCAAACAAAACAAAAGAGCGTATAAAAGGCTAACCCACGCCAGCCCATTTTATCCACGATCAGCGGCAACGGCGCAAGCGCAACAAATACAATAAAGGGCAAAGAAACTGCAACATGAATGCCCGCCGCATTCACTTCATCCTCGGCTTTATCGGTATAAACATTGATAAGATAAGTTGCCCAGACAGCTGAAAAACCAAGCATAAATACGGTAACCTTTAAGGATAGCGCAATGCTTATCGGCATAGCCAATACATAAATAGCACCCACAATACATGCCACCAAAACCCGTGAGGCAAACAAGGCTTGTGCCAGTTCCCGACCTTGTTTGAATAATAGCTCTTGCCACATGCAAGCATCTTGCAGCAGCTTGAATCGCTTGTCTAATCGTGTTTGCAAACAGATGGAAAACTGCGTGTCGGATTGTGCACCGCCATGCCAAGGGTTAAGTTTACCGCGTAGCTGTGTGAAGAGTGGTGTTGCGATGAAATTGAATATAAAAATGATTGTCTTTGATGTGTTTGGCGTGGTTATCACCGAGGGGCACATGGTGTCCAACGCATTGATGCCACTATTGCCCAAGGATACGGATAAAGCCGTCGTGAAAGCATGGTATCATTCCTATACCCAAGGTGAAATCAGTGAGCAAGCCTTTTGGCAGGGAATCGGGCAACCAAATAACAGCCACTTGCGCGATACCTTCTTAAATACCTTTACTGTGGATGAAAGCTTGCCCCATGTGATACGGGAGCTATCGGCAAAGTATCAGCTTGCCATATTATCCAACCTTGGCAGTGAATGGGCGGCCACACTCAGCCAAAAGTTTGATTTTGCGCAACACTTCAACCCCATCATTTTCAGTGGTGATGTTGGTTGCCAAAAGCCGCAGCCGCGCATTTATGAAATCTTGGTGGAGCAAAGCCAGCTTAAAGCCGAAGCCATCATATTCATTGATGACCGCTTAGAAAACCTAAAGGTTGCTGCTGATTTGGGCATGAAAACCATTCATCTTCAAGTTGAAGATGATACTTATGATTTTGAAGCCAACTACACTATCCACAAGCTCAGTGACCTGACCAAACTTTCCTTATAATTTTGTGTTGAAAGAAGTCTAAGACTTAGCCAATCGCCTCATAAAAGCCTTTTCTGAACCTGCGTTGATCCAACCTGTAGCAATGGTTTTGCGAAGAGTATGGTTGACCCGGCTACGGTGAATATGCGAAGGTGACGCGGGAAAGATCACCAGTTTCCCTCGCTCAGCTTCTTCATGATGTTCTTGCCAATAAAACTCTGTGCCTGCCTCTTCCACACTTTCACAATAAAGTATCCATGCCAGTACACGATGCGTTGGCTCAGTTAGCTCATCACTGATAGTCCAGTCGCAATGCCACTGGCGAAAGCCTTCGCCTGGTGCATACCGCTGCAGGTTAAATATGGGCATCACAAACAACTCCTGTTCAGGGCATACATGACGAAACATGGGGCGCTCCTTTAAGTATTGCGTCAACCCAGCAGACACTGCTCGCATAATCACATCAGCAAGTGCAAAAGATTCGGGATCTTTGCGGCTAAGTGCGACTAGGCTAATATCTGTTGAGATTTTAGCTGGCTCTGTATTGCTGCCAGAACCAAAAGCGACACCCGGGCGCTGTAAATCCTTTCGCTTATCAAAAAAATCCATAATGCCATCCGCAATAGCTTCAAAGCCTGCGTTATGGTATCTACCAATTAACTTCATGGGGTGCTCCTCAGAGAAAATCACGCTTCTTAAAAACAGCAATGCTACCTTTTAAGCGAAGTAGATGAAACTCGCAAAGTCACAACAAAAAGGGAGCAGTGTTTGTCGCATCGTTGGCTGCCTCCAAGGGCAGACTGCAAGGCGGACAACTATTGTGCTCCTAACACTGTGCCAAGTTTGTAATGACGAAAACACTGATGTCGATATAGTTCGAGCAAGAAGGATGATTGTTTTAGGCTAGACATCGGAGTTTTTACCGTGACATTTCAAGATTTATTGCTGACATTGCAACACTTTTGGGCTAAGCAGGGCTGCGTGGTTGTGCAACCGTATGATAGCCCTATGGGCGCTGGCACATTCCACCCATCCACCTTTTTGAGAGTATTGGATGATAAAGACTGGCGCACAGCTTTCGTACAGCCATGCCGCCGCCCCACTGATGGGCGCTATGGTGAAAATCCCAACCGTCTACAACATTATTATCAATTTCAGGTGATTCTCAAACCTGCACCCGAAGATATTCTTGACTTATATTTGGCATCCTTGCGCGAAATTGGCATTGATACTGATGTGCATGATATTCGTTTTGTGGAAGATGATTGGGAATCGCCAACACTTGGCGCATGGGGCTTGGGTTGGGAAGTCTGGCTTAATGGTATGGAAATAACCCAATTTACCTATTTTCAGCAGGTAGGAGGCGTTGAGCTTTCTCGCACACCAGGCGAGATTACTTACGGCTTGGAACGCTTGGCGATGTATATCCAAGGCGTGGAAAATGTGTATGACTTAATTTGGGTGGAGCAGCCTGATGGTAAGCCAGTGACTTATGGCGAAGTGTTTTTACGCAATGAGCAGGAGTTTTCAGCGTACAACTTTGAACATGCCAATATCGAGTTTTTACAACAGCAATTCGACCAAGCCGAAGGCGATTGCAAAACATTAGCGGAAAACAACTTGTTTTTGCCTGCCTATGAGGAGGTCATCAAAGCATCCCATACCTTTAACTTGTTGGATGCACGAGGTGCTATTTCGGTGGCTGAGCGGCAACGCTTTATTGGTCGGGTTCGTGGATTAGCCCGCATTGTTGCCCAAGGATATGCAGAACAGGGGGTTGAATCATGAGTGATTTGAAGCCTTTATTGATTGAAATCGGTGTGGAAGAAATCCCCGCAGGTGTTGCGCCGCGTATGGGTAAAGCACTACAAGCAGCATTGGCTAAAGTATTCAAAGATGCGAATATTGAGACATCAGAACTTACACTTGGCGTGACCCCGCGTCGCTTGTTGATTCATGTTGCAGGGTGCCCAACCATGCAAGCCGACCGCAAGCAAGTGATTTGGGGTCCTCCTGAAAATATTGCGCTTCAAGATGGAAAGCCAACCAAGGCGGCGGAAGGATTTGCCCGCAAATCGGGTTTAAGTGTATCTGATTTTGAGTTCACAGATAAAGGCGATGGCAAAGCCAAATATATGAAAGCGGTCATGACTGTTAAAGGGCGTACAACGGCTGAGATTATTGCTGAAGCCATGCCTGCAATCTTGCGCGGGCTGCCAAGCCCCAAACAAATGCAATGGCAAGATGGCGAGAGCCGAGGCGATAGTTTTATCCGCCCCATTCGTTGGATTGTGGCAAGGCTTGGTGATGATGTGATTCCGTTTTCTTTTGCAGGTATCGAGGCAGGTAAACAATCCTATGCCCATCGCATGTGTAAAGATGCTAAGGGTGAGATTAGCGTGACAGAGCCATTTGCGTGGTTAAAAGAACGCATGGTGATTGCCGATAGAGATGCTCGCAAAGCCAGTATTGTCCAAGGTTTGAATGATGCCGCTAAAGCTGCGGGTGTGGTTTTGGTGGAAGATGATGATTTGGTTGAAGAAGTGACCGACTTAACCGAGTGGCCACATGTGATTACAGGTCAATATGAAGAGAAATTCCTCGCTTTACCCATTGAAGTGAGCCGCATTGAGCTGAAACATCATCAACGCTGCTTTTCTACGCATGATGGCAAGGGCAATACGAGCCATGTGTTTTTTGCCGTTGCCAATATCAAGTCCAAAGACCCAGCTATGGTGGCGCATGGCAATGAGCGGGTTGTCAATGCAAGGCTTGCAGATGCGATGTTCTTTTTTGAGCGCGATCCCAAAGAAAGCTTGGATGCGCGGGTTGAAAAACTGTCTGAAATCGTGTTCCAAGACGGCTTAGGTATGGTGGGTGACCAAGTGCGCCGCTTGCGTGGATTTGTGCTGGATAATGCAGATAAATTGGGTGTGGATGCCAATGACGCGCAACGCGCTGCCTATTTATGTAAATCCGATTTAACCACAGGTTTGGTTAATGAATTTCCCGAACTTCAAGGGTATATGGGTGGCATTTATGCCAAGATGGATGGTGAGAGTGATGCTGTTGCCGATGCCATTGCCCAGCATTATGCGCCAGCAGGTGCGGATGATGATTTGCCGACAAGCCCGATTGCCAAAGCCGTTGCTGTAGCGGAGCGTGCTGATAAATTACTCGGTTATTTCCACTTGGGTAAAATCCCCACGGCAAGTGCAGACCCCTTTGCCTTACGCCGTGCCGCCATTGGTTTGGTGCGGTTGCTTGCCGATGAAATCAATCCGATTGATATGCCGTTGCAGGATGTGTTGGCAGAGGCAGCCAAGCAATGGAACCAACAGCGGGTAACCATTGCCATTAGCAATGAAACACAAGCCAAGGTGATTGCCTTTATCCATGAGCGGTTGATTGGGCTTGCCGAACGCTTTGCAGTGTCTAAAGCTGCGGCAGATGCGGCATTGGGCGCGAATCAGGCATTGCCATTGTTCAAGCATGTGCAGGTCGCCAAACTGCTCACAGGTTTTGCCGACTCAGAAGCCGGGCAAGCGGTGGCGGCTGCCAACAAGCGCATTGCCAACATCTTGAAAAAAGCAGGTGTCGTTAGCACGGATATTGATGAAACATTGCTGCAAGAAGATGCTGAAAAAGCCTTGTTTGCAGCGTTGATGGATGCTGAAACCAACTTCGCTGAAACACCTGAAGCACAGTTGAAAGTGTTGGCAGGTTTAAGAGAGCCTGTGGATGCCTTCTTTGATGGCGTGATGGTGATGGCAGATGATGCAGCCATCAAAGCGAATCGCTTGGCACTGTTGGCAAGATTGCGCAGTTTGTTTTTGCGCCTTGCGGATGTTTCAAGGTTGGCGTGATTGGTTGATAATTCGGTAAGTGGGCATCGAAAGCGTTTGAAACAACGCTTTGCCCAGCATGGTTTGGATGGTTTCCATGACTATGAAGTCTTGGAAATCTTGCTGACCTTCGCCATTCCGCGCAAAGATGTGAAACCCATCGCCAAACGATTATTGGCGCAGTTTGGCACATTGGCTGGGGTGTTTGATGCTCAAACCCAAGAGTTGCAAAGCGTTGAAGGCTTGGGCAAGGAATCGGCGCAATTCCTCAAACTTATCAAAGCAGCACAAGTGCGCTACCTTGAATCAGATTTGGCGGATAAAACCAAGCTGGATTCACCTGAAGCGGTCAAAGCGTGGTTGCGCTTAAAACTGCAAGACAAAAGCATTGAATACTTTGGCGCATTGTTTACCGACCAACAAAACCAGTGCATTTCCACTGAAATCTTGTTTGAAGGCACGGTGGATAGAGCCGTGGTTTATCCGCGCACTTTAATCAAACGCGCTTTGGAATTGGATGCCAAAGGTATCATCATCTTCCACAATCATCCCGCAGGCACAGCCCAAGCCAGCGAACAAGACATTGCTTTAACCCGCCAACTCATGGAAGCTTGCCATATCTTGGATATTCGGCTTTTAGACCACTTTCTGCTCGCAAGGACAGAAGTGTTATCCTTCCAAGAACAAGGTTGGTGGCCGCGATGAATGACATGCGATATGGGGACAAACAATGAACAACTATTTTGCAAGCAACCCTAGTGAAGACAGTGCATTGATTTATGCTCTGGCAGCAGGTGCAGCCATTTGGCTGGGCGCATATCTTTGGAAGCAATACAACAAGGAAAACCGAAAGCTGCCACCTTTGGAAAAGCCTCGTGAAAAAACCCGCGACATAGATAACAACCAAGACAAACATTAAGCGCACTTCTTTCAGCTTTAACACGGGCTTAATACTCGCTTATCACAATCCCTTCTTTGAAAAAGCAAGGCAGTAATGTGTTTTTCATCACGGGTTGCCCAAAAGCGTTATTTCTGAGGATGTGTTATTTATGAAAGCCACGATTCAATTCTTTGCGCCATCGCTGCTACAAAAGGCAGCCGTTTTCGCTGCGTTATTCATGTGCGCGGGTTACGCCCAAGCACAAGAAAAAATAGACATATTATCATTGGAGCAAAGCATTCAACTTGCTCTCGAGCAATCACCAGAAATGAAGGCAGCACAAGCTCAACTTGGCATTGAACAAGGCAAAATATCGCAAGCAGGAACATGGGCAAACCCCAATGTAAGCCTGCAAGCGGATAATGCGTTGGGTATTGAAGATGCTTCGGGCGGTTATGACTTTACCGAGCTGGCTGTCTCACAAGCCATACCTGTGTTTCAGGCTGCCAAGCAGCAGAAACAAGCAGAATTGGGAGCTGCAAAAGCGCAAGCCATGTATCAGCAGCAACAATTACAACTTGAATTCACCATCTCCCAGTCTTTTTATGACCTGCAAATGAAGCAAGCCGTGTTGGATTTAAGCAAGGAGCGTTTGTTTGAAATTAGGCAACATCAACGCTCCAATGCTAAAAACAATGACCCTTTGGTGCGCTATTTATCGCCCTTGGAAGTGATGCGGTTGGACATTGAATTGCAAACGGCGAAACAACAGCTTTCTAAGGCTGAAGGTTTATACCATGAAGCATTGTTAAGCTTTAAAGCATTGCTGGGGCTGCCTTCTACACAAGCCATCGTATTGCCCAAATTAAAACCTGTGGTTATGCCATATACCCAAACCATGTTGGACTCAGCATTGGCGCAGCACCCTGCATTACGCTCGCGCCAACAGGCGATTGCCGAAGCAGAAGCGGGTATTGCCGTTGCCCAAGCATCGCGCTATGCCGACCCTGTGGTCACCTTATTTGTGCGCAATGAATTTCTTGCAGGGCAAAGAGATACGGTGACTGGCTTGATAGTCAGTATGGATGTGCCATTGTGGAATCAAAATCAGGGTGGGGTTAACCAAGCCAAATATAGTGTGCAACAAAACCATGCTGATTTACAAGCAACACAGCGAGACTTACAAGCCGGTGTGGAAAAAAGCTTTTTGCATGTGGGTCATTTGACGGAGCAGGCAAAGCATTATCAAACCAAAGTGTTGAAACCTGCGCATAAAATGTTGCGCTTAACCCATCGTTCTTTTGATGCTGGCGAAGTGAGTGTGTTGAACTTGATTGATGCGTATAACACCTTATTTGATGCGCAAACTGTATATATCCAAATGTTGGCAGAGGCTTGGCAAGAGTTGGCATTACTACGCTTGAATGCAGGTTTATCGTATATCGGTTATACCCAAGCCAAGCCGAGCTTGGAGTCCGAGCTTAAACAACCTCAGACAGAACAACAGGAGACATCACAATGATTGCAGCTTTGGTTCGCTTTTCGCTGGTTCAACGCTTGATGCTACTTATGTTAGCGGCTTCGCTTGCAGGTGTGGGGGTTTGGTCATTCAAAACATTACCCATTGATGCTTTTCCCGATATTTCGTCACCCCAGGTGCAAATCATTATTAAGGCACCCGGTTTATCACCCACAGAAGTGGAAAGCCGCATCACCTTCCCTGTGGAAATGGAAATGCAGGGCTTACCCAAACAAACGGTGCTGCGTTCGATTACCAAATCAGCATTAAGTATTATCAAAATTGATTTTGAAGACGGCACAGACATTTACTGGGCAAGGAATCAGGTGACAGAACGCCTGAATCAGGTTTGGAGCAAGTTGCCAGCAGGTGTTGATGGCGGGTTAGCACCCATCACCACACCGCTGGGTGAGATTTTCATGTACCGCATCCAAGGCGAAAATTATACCAACAGCGAATTAAGAACTATTCAAGACTGGACGATTCGACCGCGTTTGCGCACCGTAGATGGTGTTGCCGATGTTAACTCGCTGGGTGGCGAAGTACGTGCCTTTGAAATCAACCCTGACCCTAAAGCTTTAATTCGTTATGGTTTAAGTATTCAAGATATTCAACATGCTTTAGAGCAAAACAATCGCAGCGCAGGCGGTGACCGCATTGAGCGTGGTGACAATATGTTGCTTTTGCGCACGGTAGGTTTGTTGCGCAATGAAGATGATATTCGCCGCATTACCGTGGCAACGCGAAATGGTATGCCCATTGCGTTATCCGAAGTGGCAACAGTCAAAATCGGTTCGCTTACCCGTTATGGTGCGGTGACAGCAGATGGTGAAGGTGAAGTGGTCACAGGTTTGGTCTTGTTGCGCAAAGGAGCCAACAGTCGCACGACCATTGAAGGCATTAAACAAGAGCTTGAGGCCATGAAGTCCAGCTTGCCGAAAGATATTGAAATCATTCCATTTTATGATCGCAGTGAGTTGGTTTCAGCGGCGGTGATGACGGTAGAAAAAGCATTGGCAGAGGCTGTGATTTTGGTGCTTCTTGTTTTGATTGTGATGTTGGGTAATTTAAGAGCAGCACTCACTGTTGCCATTATACTGCCGCTTGCCGTGTTGTTTACCTTTATCATGATGCGCCTAACAGGCATATCTGCCAACTTGATGACCTTAGGCGGGCTTGCCATTGCCATTGGTATTTTGGTGGATGCGGCTGTGGTGGTTGTGGAAAATGTGTATGAGCGATTATGTCATGCACCCAAAGGAGTGAACAAGCTGCATATTGTCTATCGGGCAACCACTGAAGTTGCGACCCCTGTGATCAGTGGCGTATTGATTATTATTGTGGTGTTTTTGCCTTTGTTTAGCCTGACAGGCTTGGAAGGAAAAATGTTTATGCCATTGGCTGCGACCATTTCTTTTGCCTTGATTGGATCACTCATTTTGTCGCTCACTGTGATTCCTGTGATTGCCAGCTTGCTGATGAAAGGTGGCAGTGAAGATGATGGTTGGCTGATGAGAGTTCTTAAGCGTATATACCGACCCGTAGTGAATGCGGCACTGCGCTTTCGTTTGCTTGCGATGAGTTTGGCTGTGGCGATGTTGGTTGGTGCTCTTTTGCTTCTTCCTTATATTGGCAAAGAGTTTATGCCTATTATGGATGAAGGCTCAACCGTCATTTTAATGGAGAAAGCATCGGATATATCGCTCAAACACTCTTTGGCGCTGGATGGTCCTATGCAAAAAGCCTTGATGGAAATTCCTGAAGTGGTCAGTGTGGTATCACGCACTGGTGCGGATGAATTGCGCATGGATCCTATGGGTTTGTATCAAACGGATAACTTTATTATCACCAAGCCCAAATCCGAATGGACCATTGATCAGGCAACCTTATTAGAGAAGTTACGCGAGAAAATGGAGCAATTTGAAGGCGTTGACTATGCGTTTTCACAACCCATTGATATGCGTGTGTCTGAGATGTTGACGGGTGTGCGCTCGGCAATGGCAATCAAATTGTATGGCGATGATTTGCAAACCCTTGAACGCTTATCTGAAGAAATTGAAACCATTGTTGCCAATGTGGATGGCGCGGTGGATATTTTCAGAGGCAGGCTATCGGGGCAAAAGTATTTGCAGATTGATATTTTATCGGAAGCCATCGCCAAATACGGCTTGCATGTTGAAGACATCAATATGTTGATTGAAACAGCCGTGGCAGGCAAGGTGATTACTGAAATTATTGAAGATAACCGCCGTACATCTGTGCTTCTGCGCTATGCGCAAGAAGCGCGCACTTCAACAGAAGATATTAAAAACCTTTTGGTAGCAACGCCGCGTGGTGCAAAAGTGCCGCTGCATGTGTTGGCGAAAATCCATGAGGTGGATGGTCCCGTTGAAATAGCGAGGGAATCTGCGCGCCGTCAGGTGGTGATTCAAGCCAATGTGGAAGGGCGTGATGTGGTCAGCTTTGTGCAAGATATTCAGGCGCAAATTGACAGTAAAGTTGATTTTCCAACAGGTTATTATGTGACCTTTGGCGGTCAATTTGAGAATCAACAGCGTGCTGCGGACAGGTTGAGTTTGGTTGTGCCGATTGCCATTGCGCTGATTTATTTGATGTTGTTTGTCACATTTGGCTCACTCCGCCAAGCGGGTTTAATTATTCTCAACATTCCATTTGCCATGATTGGCGGCGTGGTCAGTTTATACCTTTCTGGTTTATATTTATCTGTTCCAGCATCGGTTGGCTTCATCACACTCTTTGGTGTGGCGGTGCTTAATGGCGTGGTGATGGTGACACTCTTCAATCAACTGCGTGAGAATGGGCGAAGCGTGCTTGAAGCGGTCAAAGAAGGCGCAGAGCGTAGGCTGCGCCCAGTGTTGATGACAGCCATGATTGCAAGCTTGGGGCTAGTGCCACTGTTGTTTGCTACAGGACCAGGCTCAGAATTGCAGCAGCCTTTGGCGGTGGTGGTGATTGGTGGTTTGTTTAGCTCCACATTGCTAACGCTTATCTTATTGCCCACATTATATGCATGGCTTGAAGAGCGCAATGAATCCAAAATCATTCAAGCGAAAGGGGATAGGGCATGAGACAATTATCGTTAATCATTCGCAAACAAGCGCAACAAGATATGACTGATTTCTTGCGAGCAATGCCGCAAGTCCATGGCTTCACATTAAGCCATGTCGAAGGACATGGTGAACAAGCTGAAGATGACCCATTCCTTTCAGCGCGAGATAAAGTGGTGGGTTACACACCCAGAGTACGCATTGATGTTGTGTTAAGCACAGGTGATGTGGATGTTGTGATTACGGCACTCAAAGAGGCTGTGGCAGATGGAAGTATCAAAAGCGCCTATTATTGGGTGGCGACGGTTGAAAATGCGGGTCATTTATAAGCGCTCCTTTTTAAGCCTTTGCCAAATGTAACTTGAAATTGCGCCATTTATCCAACCACTGATGCAGGATAACAGCAGCAGAGGTGGCAAAAGATAATAAATCGCAGGCTGTTGGATAAACCATGTTTCAACGGCGATAAACTGCCCACTCATGTGAGCAACCGCAGCCAATAGACTTAAAGCAATCAAACTCATACGCGGGAACATTTGATACACCACCACCAGCACGGTTGCGGCAGTCAGCGCACCGGCAAGGCTGATAAAAAATGTAGGTGTGAATAATGTGCCGATAAAAATACTGCCGATAATCACGCGGGCAATGGCAAGCATAAATGCGGCGCGCGCCCCCAGCATCACCAAAGCGAGCAAAGTCATGATGTTTGCCAAGCCCAGCTTAAACCAAGGGCCAAGGCTGGGTAAGGTGGCTTCAAAAACATGCAAACCAATCGCCAGCAAGACAAAAGATAACCACACCGCTTTATCTTCTAAAGATTTTAAGCTTGGGCGTGGTGGAATGGTGTGCTTCACATTTTTCGACATATTTATTCCGTCACCGCATCAAAGTGAGGTTGTGTGTCATCTGTTGCGCCACGAATCACCACCATAATATGGTTGGGAACGCAGGCAATCACGCTGCCTGTATGCTTTTTATGCCCTGATAACATGCAGTAATGGGTGGTGCAGGGCGAAGAGATAAAGCGAACGCCATGCTTTGAGATTTCAATATCAGACACACCGATTTCACCTTCAGCAGCCACATGAATCACCTTATCATCGTTGGGTAGGGGGTAGGATGCCAATAATGTTTTACCATAATAAACATATACTGTGGGTAGACCGCGGCTAAGTGTTTTTTCAATCTGAAACCATAAAAAAGCAATGCCAATCAGCAAAAAAACAAGCAAGATTCTATCTGCCCAAGTGCCTTGAAGGCATTGGGTAAAGCTAACCGTATCCGTTTTAGGGTGGTCGTTTTCTGATGTCATGCGTATATTTCCACATACGCATGTTAGGTGATGGGGAGTGATTTTGGAACACACACGCATTTATCGAGAAGAGTTGGCGGATTATTTTCGCCGTGGTAGCAAGCCAAGAAGCGAATGGAAAATTGGTACAGAACACGAAAAAATTGGTTATTGCTCCAAAACTTTGCGTCCTATTCCTTATTTCGGCGAAAAAAGTATCCAGCATTTGCTGGAGCGTTTGGCAGACTGGAATCATGATGAACATTGGTTGGCGGTGCTTGAGAATGGTCTGCCCATTGCATTAAAACATGGTATGGCATCCATGACCCTAGAGCCTGGTGGTCAGCTTGAATTATCTGGTGCACCACTTGCCACCATCCATGAAACCCATGATGAAGTGGGTAGGCATTTCGACTTACTGCGTCAGCTCAATGAAGAATTAGAGATTGGCTTTTTAGCCGTTGGCTTTCAGCCTAAATGGAAGCGGGGTGATATTCCGTGGATGCCTAAAGCGCGATACAATGTGATGCGCGAATACATGGTCAAAGTGGGCAGTAAAGGCTTGGACATGATGTTACGCACGGCAACCACCCAAGCGAATTTGGATTTTGAATCCGAAGCCGATATGGCGAAGAAAATGCGGATTGCTTACTGCTTGCAACCTATGGTGACAGCCATGTTTGCCGCATCGCCTTTTAAGGATGGTAAACCATCGGGTTTGTTGTCTACCCGCGCTGATTGCTGGCTAGACACCGACTCCGACCGCACAGGTATTCCCAAATGCGTGTTTGAAGATGATTTCGGTTTTGAAGCCTGGGCAGAATGGGTGCTTGATGTGCCCATGTATTTTGTGCTGAGAGATGCGGAATATATTGATTGCACGGGTGAATCATTTCGTGATTTCTTGGATGGCAAGCTGCCTATGTTGCCAGGTGAATATCCCACCCATGCCGATTGGGAGCTGCATGTCAGCACCACATTCCCCGAGGTGCGCCTAAAGCAGTTTATTGAAGTGCGGGGTGCGGATGCAGGGGGTTGGGATTGGATTTCTGCGCTTCCCGCATTGTGGAAAGGGTTGCTTTATGATGAAACCACGCTGAACCAAGCATGGGATTTGGTGAAAGATTGGCAACATGCGGATGTGGTCGAATTGATGAAAAATGTGCCTAAAACTGCCCTAAAAACACCATTTTTGGACAAAAATGTACATTTTTATGCTGAAATCATCTTAAACATGGCAAAACAAGGCTTGAACAATATTGATATTTGCGATGATCAAGGCAGATGCGAAGCGCAATACTTATTGCCGTTGTTTGATGTGGTGAAATCAGGCGAAACCCAAGCGGATAAATGGTTGAAATTGTATCATGGTGAGTGGAATCAAAACATCGACCACCTGTTTAGAGAAGCTTCGCATGAATAAAGGCTATGACCCCTTTTTAACTATTGCTTTGGTTTATATTTCTGCGTCCAAAGCGACTGTTTCGCAGGGGTTGGGTCACCCATCATTCGTATTGATGAGTGAGGCATGGGTGGCGTAAAAGCGCAGAGAAGGAGGATAGAATGAATCAAATCATATTGTTTGTGTTGTTGGTTTTTTCTGCAACAGCCAATGCCGAAGAAGCCAAAATGAATGTGGAGTTGACGGCTTATTTTCCAGGTTTTGGTGTGGAATATCAGCTTGATGAGACCCGTACGCTGGGCTTGAATTACAGTGCACTTAAAAGTGCGAATGTGAACATGACTTCATATAATGATGGGGTGCTTAAAGGTGGTTACTTTAATAATATTTTCTTTGGTTATGGGGATGATGGCACAGGAGGTGCGGGTGTACTTGCGCTTGGAAAATATCTATATGGTGGTGCGGTGTTTGGTCATCAGTGGATGTTTGATAATGGTGTGAATATCAATGCGGATGCAGGGCTAATGCTTGTGGTTTTTAATATGTTTGACCGTGGTAACGAAGTACAAGTCCTTCCTTTTCCCGCGATGGCGATTAGCGTGGGTTATGTTTTTTCGATGATACCATAAAGCTATAAATTTGCAGCTGCAGCCTGGGCATCTCCGTATGAAGCTGCAACACCCAATGCAACATCAATATCGTTAGAATTTGGGATCCATTTTTTTATAGAGAATGCAGTTGTACTGCAATAATAAATAGAGCCTCGAAAAAGGGGTCAGACCCTTTTACCGACCCCTTTTACCACAATGTAACTCAAAGGTTGTTTGATTTAAGCCCTTAGACTGCTACTGTGTAAAACCGCCATTTTTTCTATAAATGATATAGCCTGCAATCTTATTCTCTTTATCTTCAAAGACTTTATACCATATTGCATTGCTCTTCATTTCGGGAGACTTTACAATATGAACTGTTTTGGTGCCCTCTTCTTCATGCACTCCAGAAAAAACATTACACAACCCCTTAGCGGATACAGAAGGTGTTTTTTGCATCACAAAATTGCATGTAACACCAAAGTCTTGCAGCTTGCCTCCTTTTTCGCGCAGTGTATCGCTTTGCACTGCCCAAACATCGCCATTTTCCAAGCCTGCTGTTCTGGAGGTCAGCATAATATCAAAGCCGTTCTTGCTCATCACCTCAGCAACACCTTTTCCTTCCAGTGTATCGGGAAATGTTTGGTTGCCAGTGTTGACAAAAACGGAAAATATAGAGTGCTCACCAGCAAATGCTAAATTGCTGGAACAAATACTTGGAAGTGATGCAATACTCGTAATGATTATTGCTGATCTTATTGTTATTGATGTTAATTTTGAAAAAAATGGTTGTACCATAAAAGCTCCTGTTTGAATAATTTAAGATTTATAAGACTCGAATCAAATTAACCGCGTCTGAAGTCATTTGTTTGATTTTAGCACGCGTGGCTTTGCGCAGTCGTTCAACATCTACTTTGTCCATACCTGCTTTTTCAAGTTCGTCAAAATCTTTCATGTTTTGCATATTAGATTTCATTTTTTTAATAATAAGCTGCACCTTTGCCATGCCATCATCAGCATGCGCTTGGTGTGGTGTAAGACCAACGCCCCAACAGCTTATTACAAATGCGATAAGCAACAGCTTTAAGTGTTGCACCTCGCCCTCCTTATGAACCAAAATTGGTCGCCAATTTACCCCCCCCCGAGAGGTCAAGTTCCAATGTAAAAGGGGTCTGACCCCTTTTACCAGTTGAATCACCGTTGCGCCAACACCTTTCACGGCGAGCAAAGCAGTGATCTCATCTTTTGTAAATGGCATTGTTGAATACTGTTGTGTTTAGATAATGCGTCAATCCTAACGCCGTAAATCAGCCGCGCGCGCCTTTGGCGCGTCGGCTGGATTTGCCTTGTTAGCCAATTAATCGTCATCTTCTGAGTAGCTATTTCTTACAGTACTTAGTTTTGTCTGCCCTGACACAGGATTCCCATCTCCATCTAGGATATCAAGTTCATAGCCAGGATAATTAGGATTAAATCTTTTCTTTTTATATTCTGATACGGTCATTTCGTTTTTAGCCGATCGCTCATAAGAGTATTGCGGAAGACCGGACTTGTCTCCTCGCACATCCTTTCCGCCCTTCTTAATACAAACATCAAACCCTTCGACATCCCACATTTTCTTTTCAACATTCTTTACTTTTGGCATTTCCTGTTCCTCTCGTTTTTTTTGATGGCTAACTAACCAAATAGGAGTAATCAAAGTTCCTCATTATTCGCTCCTATAGGTGGATATTCTTTCCACTTTATTGCATATAAAGCTATAAAAGTGGAATAGGTTCGACCATGCCGATATATCAATCTAAGGTCAAGCCTTAACCTGTGAAATACCATTATGTTTTAACAATGCATCAACCGTTGGTGCTTTGCCTTTAAAGGCTTGATAGCTTTGCATCATATCGCGGCTGCCGCCTCGTGATAATACTTCATCCAAAAACCGCTGCGCTACATCTTGATTGATGATGCTTGCGCCTTGCGATGCTTCTTCAAAGGCAGCATAAGCATCAGCAGACAACACTTTCGCCCATTTGTAGCTGAAATAACCTGCGGCATATCCACCTGCAAAGATATGTGAAAAGCTGTTTTGAAACTTATTGTAAGCAGGAGGTGTGAGCACGGCGACTTCATCACGGACTTCATCCAACAAGTCTTGAACTGATTTGTCGCCTTGGGGGTCAAAATCGGCATGAAGCAATAAATCGAACAAGGCAAACTCAATTTGCCGCAGCATTTGCATGGCGGATTGGAAGTTTTTCGCAGCTATCATTTTTTCAAACATCGCTTGGGGAAGCGGTTCGCCTG
>Ga0256839_1001651_pt1 | contig 26600 bp, 26 predicted proteins | sample 354166metaG_FD_185968 | JGI IMG/M metagenome (GOLD analysis project Ga0256839, IMG submission 185968) | Hydrothermal vent microbial communities from Mid Atlantic Ridge, Atlantic Ocean - 354-166 | ecosystem: Environmental > Aquatic > Marine > Hydrothermal vents | place: Atlantic Ocean: Mid... | reverse complement strand
CACCTCCGCTCTTTGTCTGGAGACCTGAATCCGTGGGCTCAGGTGTAGACTCAATTTTCCGTCTTTGCCTCCCTGCTTGCAAGGGAACGCCTCGCCAACAGCGGCGTGATCTGACGGCTCTTGAGCAATTCGGCCCTTTCGATGAGGGCCGAGACAGGGAGCAGCATGATGCCGCGCTCCTCCAGCAGGGGCAGGGCGCTGTCTAGAAAGGCCAGGGTCTCGGGATGGGGATGCCCGATGGCCAGCGCTACGCCCTCCTTCCGGGCGATGGTCAACAGGCGCCGGAACTCCCGGGCGATGGCGCGGGGTTCGAGCACGTGGTCCAAAAAGACGTTACGGCTGAAACCCGGCACCTGATACTCATTGGCCACCTGGTGCGCCACGGTATAGCGCGTGGTGCGGCTGTCGACGAAATACAGGTTGTCCTGACGCGCAATCTCCTCCATCAACCAGCCCATGGCGGTGGGATCCTGGGTCAACAGGCTGCCCATGTGATTGTTGATCCCGCGCACGTAGGGCACGGACCCCAGGCCGTTGAGAATACTGATGATGAAATCACGCTGGCTCATGCCGGGCCGCAGGCCGCCGCGCCCCAGATAACGGCGGTCCTGTGTTTCCATGGGAATGTGCAACATGACTTCCTTGTCCAGCTCGTGCGCGAGCGTAGCGAGGCGACGCGCATAGGGTGAATGAGGGAGAAAGGAGTAGGTGAGCCTGGCGGGCATTTTCACCGCATGGAGCCCCAGCGCATAGCGCTCGCCCATGTCGTCTATGATGATGCTGATGGCGGGTCTGTCGAGATTGGCGGCGTGATTTAGGGGGGACCGGTTTTCTGCCTGTGCCTGGCATGCTAACACTATCGTCATCAAACAGACGATCCAGCGTGCAATCATGTAATCGTTATTCTCGCCTATTTTTCAGGGCCATCAAGACACCCCTTGACGGCATTAGCGCAAGAGGATACCTGCGCCCAGAATAAAAAACAAGGAAGAAATTGAGAAAAACCGAGGGGTAAGGGTTTAGCGATCGGCGTCCCACAATTCCCCCGCACCCTGCGGGTGCGGGGAAACCATGACGCGCGTGATTTTAGTTCCTTTGCAGGATCTGTATGCCCTTGAGCAGGTTCAGGGCCTCGTAGAGTTGATAGTCTTCATTCAGCAGTTGAGCGCGCCTCTCTTCATCGGTCTGCGCCTCGGCTTCCGCGCTAGCGGCGCCCTTCTCGCCATCACCGTTCTCCAGATGACCGGCCAGATCCGCTTCCTTGACCGGCGCAAACTCACTCTGTTCAAGGGTGGTCACCTTGACGCGCTCCAGCTTGATATCCGGCACGATACCCTCGGCCTGAATCGAGCGGCCGGAAGGCGTGTAGTAGCGTGCGGTGGTCAACTTGAGCGCCGCCCCATTCTTCATGGGCAGTACGGTCTGCACGGAACCCTTGCCAAACGATTTTCTACCCATGATAACGGCGCGGTGGTGGTCCTGCAGGGCGCCGGCCACGATCTCGGAAGCCGAGGCGGATCCCACGTTGATCAGCACCACCATGGGCGCCTTGTCCAGCACGTCCTTGGGCGTGGCCTTGAACTCCACTTCCGAATCCGCTGCCCGGCCCTTGGTGTAGACGATCAAGCCATTTTCCAGGAAGGCGTCCGCCACGTCCACGGCCGCGCTGAGCACGCCGCCGGGATTGTTGCGTAAATCCAGCACCAGCCCGTGCAGGGGACCGTCATTCTCCTCTTTCAACTTGTCGATGGCGTCGAGCAGGTTATCGGAGGTGTTGGACTGGAACTGGGTGATGCGTACATAACCGAAGCCGGGATCCAGCAGGCGGTGCTTGACGCTGGTCACCTTGATGACGGCGCGGGTGATCTTGATCTTGAGGGGCTTGTCCAGGCCCTCGCGCACGATGGTCAGAACGATATCCGTATCCGGCTCGCCGCGCATGATCTCCACGGCATCCTTGAGGGTCAGCCCCTTGACGGGGGTATCGTCGAGGCGGATGATCAGATCGCCCGCCACGATCCCCGCGCGCTGCGCAGGGGTATCGTCGATGGGCGCGATGACCTTGACGAATCCATCCTCCATGCCCACCTCAATGCCCAGCCCGCCGAATTCGCCCGTGGTGCCCACCTGCAGTTCCTTGTAATCTTCAGGGTCCAGGTAGGCCGAGTGGGGATCCAGGCCGGACAACATGCCGCGGATGGCATGCTCGAGCAGTTCCTTGTCTTCCACCGGCTCCACATAGTTGCTCTTGATGTTGGCAAAGATATCCGAGAAGGTCCGCAACTCCTGCAGGGGCAGGGGACCGAAGTTGGCGTTGTCGCGATCGGCGAAAACACTGAACCCCAGCGACAAGGTGACACCCAGGGTCAGCCCCAGGCTCAGTATCAGGAAATTACGGGTCTTGGACTTCATATCAACTCCATGTGTACGGATCCGTTCATCAGGATCCGGGAACGCTGTGGAAAAACAAGCGGGGATCTAGCCACACCTCTGCGCTAACCCTCTGCCTGCAAAAAAGAATTTGCCGCAGCCTTTCCCAAGTTAAACATTGCAAAGCTTATAAACACCATACTTTACCAGAAATACCCCCCTCATATCTAAGGAAGGTCTTAATTCGTCATCCCGGCGAAGGCCGGGATCCAGTTATTTGATTTTCCTGGATTCCCGCCTACGCGGGAATGACGATTGTCGGATTAATCAGGGGTTCCCTATTTTCGCGCCTGCAACCATTTCAGGGGGTTGGTGGGCTTGCCATTGTGGCGGATTTCGAAATACAGGCCTGGATCGGCGCGCCCCCCGCTGCTGCCCACCGTGGCGATGACCTCGCCGCGCGACACCCACTCGCCCACGCTCTTGTAGAGGCTCTGGTTGTGCGCATACAGGCTCATGTATCCCTTGCCGTGATCGATGATGACCAGCAGGCCGAAGCCGCGCAACCAGTCCGCGAAGGCTACCCGGCCGGCATGGATGCTGCGCACCGCCTCCCCCTCCGCGGCATTGATGACGAGCCCTTGCCAACGCAGCTTCCCGGCATTTTTCCGCCGGCTGCCAAAGCGTGCGCCGATTTTCCCCTCGGCAGGCCACAGCAGGCGTCCCTTGGCCGCGTGAAAGGGACGCGCCTCACCGGCGTCTGGGGCTATATCGGACAGTACGGCCTGAAGTTGACTCAACAGCCGCGCCAGGTTCTTTTCATCCTGGAGAAAAACCTGCAGGCGCTGCTCCTTGGTGTGTATCTCCCTATCCAGCTTTACCAGCACCGCGCGGCGCTTGGCGCGTTGCTGTTCCTTCTTTTGCACCTGGGCCTCCTGCTGACTGAACAAAGTCTGCAAGGCGGCGCTCTCATGGTTGATTTGCGCCTCCAGCGCCGCGATTTCCCGCAGCTGACTTTGAATACTTTCTATCTGTTCGGCCCGTGCGCGGTTGAAATAGTCGTAATAGGCAAGGGTGCGGCCGATCTGCGCCGGGTCCTGCTGATTGAGGATGATTTTCAGGTAACCCTGGCGCCCCATGGTGTAGCTGGCCAGGATCTGCCGCCGCAGCGCCTCGCGTTGCCGGGCCAGAGCCGCCTGCTGCTCCTGATGGCGGACTTGCAGATGCTCGAGGGCCTGTTTCTGCCGGCGGAGTTGCTCGCGGGTCTTTTTCAGGGAGCGGCTGAGGCGGCCTATCTCCTTCTCGGTGGACTTCAACTGCTGGCGCAGTGCCTGCTGACGGTTCCGGGTTTCACCCAGAGAAACCTGCAACTGGCGGATCTTTTTGCGCAGCGCCTCCAGTTTGGCGGCCTTGTCCGCCTGCTCGCTGGCCTGCCCGGCCGCCCCTGCGGACACGGCTGCCGTGGCGCCGCCCAGCGCAAGGGCCAACGCCAGGAAAAAACCGGCTTTCCAGAAACCCGTGCCGTTCAACGCATGACGCCTCACAGCTCACTCACCCGCGGTTCAAGTCCCGTTCAATGAGACCAGGGTCTCGCCTTCCATTTCCACCGGCTTGGCCAGCCCCAGCAGGGCCAGCATGGTTGGCGCCACGTCGGAGAGGGCGCCGCCGTCACGCAATGTGGCCTGCCGCCCCACAAAGATCAGGGGCACGGGATTGGAGGTATGGGCCGTATGAGGCTTGCCGGTCACGGGGTCGCACATCTGTTCGGCATTGCCATGATCGGCAGTGATGAGCATTTCACCTCCGGCCCGCTCCACGGCCTGGTACAACCGCCCCAGGCACGCGTCTATGGTCTCTATCGCTTTGACCGCCGCATCGAACTTGCCCGTGTGCCCCACCATGTCAGGATTGGCGTAGTTGCAGATGATGACATCGAAATCTCCATCGCTGATGGCCGCCAGCAAGGTATTCGTTACCTCGATGGCGCTCATCTCCGGCTTCTGGTCATAGGTGGCGACCTTGGGCGAAGGGATCAGAATACGCTCTTCGCCGGGAAAGGCCTTCTCTTCACCGCCATTGAAGAAAAATGTCACGTGAGCATATTTCTCGGTCTCCGCCACGCGCAACTGCCGCAGTCCCTGATTCGCAATATACTCGGCAAAGACGTTGTGCAATTTCGCGGGGGGAAAGGCAACGGGGATATCCAGATCCTTGCTGTACTCGGTGAGACTGACGAAACGCCCCAGGCGAGGTCGTTCACCCCGGTCGAAACCGGTGAAATGCTCGTCCACGAAGGCATGGGACAGCTCGCGGGCGCGGTCGGCGCGAAAATTCATGAAGATCACGATATCGCCATCTTCGACCTTGACCGCCTGCTCCCCCGCGGGAACGATGGCCGTGGCCTTGACGAACTCGTCCGTCTCCCCCCGCGCATAGGCCTGCTCGATGGCGCTCACCGCATCGCTCGCCTGGAATTCACTGATGCCATGGCAGATGAGGTCATAGGCGGCCTTGACCCGTTCCCAGCGGTTGTCACGATCCATGGCATAGTAGCGCCCGATGACGGAAGCGACCCGCCCCACGCCCGCCTCCCCGAACAACGCGCTCGCTGACTGCAATGAAGCCGTGGCGCTCTGCGGCGGGGTATCGCGGCCATCGAGAAAGGCGTGCAGGAACACCCTGGCAGCGCCCTGCGCCACGGCCAGCCGGATCATGGCCTGAATCTGCTTTTCATGGCTGTGGACTCCGCCCGGCGAGAGCAAGCCCATGACATGTATCGCCTTGCCTGTCGTGACCGCCTGCTCGACGGCGCCCAGCAAGACTGGATTGTTATTGAAGGCGTCATCGGCAATGGCCTTGTCGATGCGGGTAAATTCCTGGTAGACCACGCGGCCGGCGCCGAGATTGAGATGCCCCACCTCCGAATTGCCCATCTGCCGCTCAGGCAGGCCGACCTGCATGCCCGACCCTTCTATCAAGGTATGGGCGTAGTGGCCCCACAGGTAATCCCAGTTGGGCGTGTCAGCCGAGAGGATGGCGTTGCAATGGGGGTTCTCACTGTATCCCCAGCCATCCAGTATCAACAACAACAGTGGCTTGCGAGGCGTGTGCGGTTTATTGGAACTCATGTGTTCGTCCGTCCGGGCACGGCGCGCAGCCGCCCGGCATAGCTGTTAAAATGGCTGCCATGATAATGCTTCCCCGGCTAAAAGTATAATCCGGGAAAGGGTGCCATGATCATCAGGGAGTGGGTATACTCCCCCTGTTTTGTCAAACAACAGGAATAGGATACAGGTAAAATGGGTACTTTCATCATGGAAAACTGGCCGTTGTTTCTGGCCCTGGTCTTCATCATCATCCTGCTGCTGATGAATTCCGCACGCGGCAGGTTGCTGGGCTTCGAGGAGATCAAAACCACCGAGGCCGTGCAGATGATGAACCGTGATGAACCGGCCGTACTCGATACCCGCACCCCGGAGGAATACGCGGAGGGCCATATTCTCAATGCCCTCAACATCCCCCATGACGAGATCGAAGCACGTCTGGCGGAACTGGAGCCCTATAAGTCCGACAGGGTTATCGTCTATTGCCGCACCGGGCAACGTTCCGCCAAGGCCGCTTCCGTTCTGGTCAAGAACGGCTTTACCAGCGTCTACAAGATGAATGGCGGCATGCTGGCCTGGCAGGGCGCCAATCTCCCCACGGTCAGCACCGCTCCCGAAAATGAAGAAGCTCAAAACAGCGAATAATCAAGCACTGCGCACCGGCGGGACGCCTCGACTTTTTTCCGGGCCAATGCAAGAATAGACAGTAAGCCATTCGGCCCTTGGTTGCTGCAACAAGCGCCTGGCCGAGTCCATATGTCCGGCCCAATACTGCCACAAGATGGCTCGGATTGAGATCACTAAAGACTAACCAGCAAGGTAATTCATATATGTCAGAAGCCAAAGATGAAAACAAACAGCCGGACAAACCGCCGTTCCTCGTCAGAAAGGTCTATCTGAAGGACACTTCCTTCGAGGCGCCCCACACACCACAGATCTTCTCCGAGAACTGGCAGCCAGAGGTCAATATCCAGCTCTCCAATTCCGGCACGTCCCTGGGAAACGATACTTACGAAGTCGTCCTGAGCATTACCATTACCACCAAGCTGGGAGACAAAACAGCTTATCTGATAGAAGTGCATCAGGCCGGCATTTTCGAGGCCTCCGGCATAGACGAGGGCGATATTCCCCGCTTCCTGGGAACCTTCTGCCCCTATACCCTGTTTCCCTATCTGCGCCAGTCCGTGGACGACCTGCTGCACAAGGGCGGGTTCCCTGGTTTTCTGCTCACACCCGTGGATTTCGACGCCATCTACGAGGGACAGGCGCAACAGAAGCAACAGGAAGCCGCAGCGGGCGAGGCCAGACACTGAACCTGGCCGCATCGGCGCCACGATGACCCATCATGCAAGCCGCCAAGACTGAGACCCTGGCCGTACTGGGCGCCGGCGCCTGGGGCACGGCGCTGGCGGTACTGCTGGCGCGCAATGGTGCCTGCATCAGGCTCTGGGGACATGAGCCCGGGCACATGGAGCAGCTTATCCGCGAGCGCTGCAATGCGCGGTTCCTGCCGGGAACATCCTTTCCCGATGCCTTGCAACCCTGCAAGGAAATTTCCCGTGCGCTGGATGGCGTGCGCGACATCCTGATGGTGGTTCCCAGCGCCGGTTTCCGGGAAACACTGCAGCGCATCACTGCAACAACGGCCGACGGCATCCGCCTGGCCTGGGCCAGCAAGGGCATGGAACCCGGAACGGGCAAGCTGCTGCACGAGATCGTTGGCGAGGTCATGGGCAAGGACACGCCCATGGCGGTCATCTCGGGCCCTACGTTCGCTCATGAGGTGGCGCAGGAACTGCCCACCGCCATTTCCGCGGCGGCCAGCGATGAAGGCTTTGCGCGGGACCTGGTGAGCCTGCTGCACAATGACCGTTTCCGCGTCTACACGTCTCACGATATCATCGGTCTTGAGGTGGGCGGCGCCGTCAAAAACGTCCATGCCATCGCCGCGGGCATCGCCGACGGCCTGGGCTTCGGCGCCAACACCCGCGCCGCCCTCGTGACCCGCGGCCTGGTGGAAATGACCCGCCTGGGCGTGGCCCTGGGCGGCCGGCGCGAAACCTTCATGGGCCTGGCGGGCCTGGGCGATCTGGTGCTGACCTGCACCGACAACCAATCGCGCAACCGCCGCCTGGGACTGGCCCTGGCCGGCGGCAAGACGCTGCGGGAGGCCCTGGGTGAAATCGACCAGGCCGTGGAAGGCATTCAGAGCGCCCTGGAGACCACCAACCTGGCGCGCCGCCACGGCATCGTCATGCCCATCGCGGAGCAGGTCTATCAGGTGCTTCACGAAGGCAAGCCGCCCCGGGAGGCGGTCGATGCCCTGCTCTCCCGCCATCAGCGCGATGAATCCTTTGGCGTCTGAGCGCCAAGCGCCGTGAAAGCCATGATCCTTGCCGCCGGACGCGGCGAACGCATGCGCCCCCTGACGGACTCCACCCCCAAACCACTCTTGCAAGCGGGCGGGCGCGCCCTCATCGAATACCACATCACCGCCCTGGTGCAGGCGGGCATCCAGGACATCATCATCAATCATGCCTGGCTGGGCGCGCAAATCGAAACCTTCCTCGGTGATGGCGGCCGCTACCATGCCCGTATCCGCTACTCCCCTGAAGGTGAGCGGGGACTGGAAACGGGTGGCGGCATCCGCCGCGCCCTGCCCCTCCTGGGTGACGCGCCCTTCATCGTGGTCAATGGCGACATCTGGACAGACTATTCCTTCACCGATTTACCGTCGGCGCCACGCGGCCTGGCTCATCTCGTCGTGGTTCCCAACCCCGACTACAACAAGAGCGGGGATTTCGTCCTGCAGGACGACCTCATACACAACCGTGGAAAACCACGCTATACCTTCAGCGGCATCGGCGTCTATCACCCGCGCCTGTTCGCCAACTGTGAAGATGAAAGGTTCCCCCTTGCCCCACTGCTGCGCCAGGCGGCGGACGCCGGCCAAGTCAGTGGTGAATGCTACGCCGGGCTGTGGCTCGATGTGGGAACACCGCGGCGCCTGATGGAATTGGACCAATTACTGACATCGGATAAAACCTAGGGCCTGTTAACACGATAAACATGCCAGCGTTGCCGCCCCAAAACGCCACGCATGACAACGGGTGTGGTTTTACCACTCTGGGAAAATAACGCATAATGATCTCATGCATCCAGCCAAGAGCCGCCCATGGGAACCGAGGTAAGCAGCAGCCGCTTTTTCAAGCAGGATTTCAAGACCTACGAAAAGCGGTTGAACGAAGAGACCGCCTTGCTGGGCGAATGGTTTGCCAACAACAATTTCGCCAACGAACACCCCAAGGGCGGGTTCGAGCTGGAGGCTTGGCTGGTGGACGAGAACTGCGTGCCGAGTCCTGTCAACGACGCCTTCCTCGAACGGGGCAAGGATATCCTGGTGGTGCCCGAACTGGCCAAGTTCAATGTGGAGATCAACGGCAGCCCCCTCTTCCTTGAAGGCGACGCCCTTGCCGTCATGGAAGCGGAACTGCAGGAAACCTGGCGCCGCTGCAGTACCATCGCCGCATCTCTCGACTCCTCCATGCTGATGATCGGCACCCTGCCCACGGTGCGCGACCGCGATCTCAACCTGGCAAACATGTCGAAGATGGAGCGCTTCCGCGCCCTCAATGAACAGGTGCTGAGACTGCGCAAGGGGGAGCCCATCGGGCTGGACATCCAGGGCTTCCAGCACCTGCGCACGGCCCACTACGATGTCATGCTGGAGGCCGCCGCCACCTCATTCCAGATTCACCTGCAGATCGGACGGGACCAGGCGGTGCGCATGTACAACGCGGCCCAGATCATATCGGCCCCCATGGTCGCAGCCGCCGCCAACTCGCCCTTCCTGTTCGGCAGAAACCTGTGGGACGAATCGCGCATCCCCCTGTTCGAACAGGCCATTGCCGTGGGTGGTTTCAATTCGCCCGAGTGTGGCGCGCAACAGCGCGTGAACTTTGGCGTCGAATATGTCAGGGATTCCCTGTATGAGTGTTATCTCAAGAACCAGACATGCTTTCCCATCCTGCTCCCGGCCTGCATGGATGAGGACGTAGAAAAACTGGCCCATCTGCGCCTGCACAACGGCACCATCTGGCGCTGGAACCGCCCCCTCATCGGAGTGGACGAAAACGGCGAAAATCACCTGCGCATCGAGCACCGCGTGGTGCCGGCCGGCCCCACCATCAGCGACAGCTTCGCCAACGCCGCCTTGTTCTTCGGCCTGGTGTATGAGCTGGGCACCCTGCCCGTAGCGCCGGAGTCCCTGTTGCCTTTCGATGAGGCGCGCCGCAATTTCTACAATGCCGCCCGGTCGGGACTGCGCAGCAAGGTCACCTGGCTCAATGGCAAGCGCTGCGCCATTCTCGACCTGTTGCTGGAGGAACTCCTGCCCCTGGCGCATAACGGCCTGCACAAACTGGGCATCGACCCGGCGCAGGCTGCCCACTACCTGGGCATCATGGAAGAACGTCTGCGCAGCGGGCAGAACGGCGCCGCGTGGCAGCGCGCCTATATGGAAAAACACCAGTGCGATATGAAGGCGTTGACAGCCGCCTATCTGGAGCGGCAGGAAAGCGGCAAAGTGGTGCACCAATGGACACTGTGACCGCCCTGCCCATGCTGACTATTATGGACTCACTCCCCGCAGGGTTCCTTGACTGCGAACCGACCCGGCTGCATACCATTTTTTCAGGCCCCACGCTGATCCACCTGGAGGGGCGACGCACCCCCCCACTGTTCGTATCCATCCTTCTTCACGGCAACGAATACACCGGATTGCTGGCGGTACAGAAACTGCTGCGCCACTACCAGGGCCGTGGACTGCCGCGCGCCATGTCGCTGTTCGTGGGCAACGTGGCGGCGGCGCGCTTCGGCCTGCGCCGCCTCGACCACCAACCCGACTATAACCGTATATGGAATGGCAACGGCACTCCCGAACACGAGGCCATGCAGCGGGTATTTGAAGAAATGGAACAGCGCAAGGTAGTGGCCAGCATCGACATCCATAACAACACGGGCCACAACCCCCACTACGCCTGCGTCAACCGCCTTGATCACCGCTTTCTCCACCTGGCGGCCTTGTTCAACCGCACCGTGGTATACTTCACCAAGCCTGAGGGCGTACAATCGGCGGCCTTCGCCCGCCTGTGCCCGGCGGTCACCCTGGAATGCGGCCGCCCGGGCGAGCCGCGGGGCGTCGAGCATGCCTTTCAATACCTGAATGCGGCCCTCAATCTGGCAGACTTCCCCGGCAATCCCGTGGTACGGGGGGATATCGACCTGTTCCATACCGTCGCCGTCGTCAAGGTTCCCCGCGATATCTCTTTCGGCTTTGGCGAAACCGCCACGGACATTCGCTTCATCGAGGATCTGGACCGCCTCAATTTCTCGGAACTCCCGGCCGGCACCTGCCTGGCCTATACGGACACCGGCAAAAACGTACGTCTTGACGTTCGCGACGAATGTGGGAAAGAAGTGAGCAGACAATACTTTTCTTTTGAAAATCAAAAGATTTGCACGCGCGCCGAGGTCATGCCGGCCATGCTCACCCTGGACCCGCAGGTGATCCGGCAGGATTGCCTGTGCTATCTTATGGAACGCCTGCCGCTACCGCTTGCGTCTTAACAGTAAGGCCCATCGCCGACGAACCCCATGCCCAAGGATACCCGCAAAGAAAATCAGCTGCTGCGCCGCAAACTGGAGGATTTCATGGCCCAGGCGCGCCAGAACGAACGCAAGCTGCGGCGCTTCCAGTCACTGGAACTCAACCTCATCGGGCTGCATTCCCTTTACGACCTCATCAAGGCCATCCTCTACCCGGACTATGCCACCTTCAAGTGGGACATCGTCACGCTCATCCTGCTCGACCCGGAATACGAGATCCAGCGCATACTCGAAGAGGCCCATATCGATCTGGAACAACACCCCACCCTGATGTTCGCCTCTGAACGCGAACAACTGGAAACGCTCTATCCCCACTCCCTTTTTCCCACCCTGAGCGCCTACCGTCCCCGCAAGCATGCGCGCCTGTTCGTTCCCAAGACACGCCGACCGGCCAGCGTCGCCCTGCTGCCCCTGGTGCGCCATGGCAAACTCATCGGCAGTCTCAATATCGGCAGTTGCTCCGACAACCGTTTCATCAAGGGCGTGCGCACGGATTTCTTCGAACACCTGGGCGGCGTGGTGGCCATCTGCCTGGAGAACGCCGTCAACCATGAACGTCTCAAGCGCCAGGGCCTGACCGATACCCTGACGGCCGTCAACAACCGCCGTTTCTTCGACCAGCGCCTGGGGGAGGAAGTGGCCCACGCCACCCGCGAGCAGCACCCCCTGTCCTGCCTGCTGCTGGATATCGATCACTTCAAGGAGGTCAACGACCGCCACGGCCACCAGATGGGCGACCGGGTATTGATGGAAGTGGCGGCGCTGATACGCGCCCAGATGCGCGGCAACGATGTGCTGGCCCGCTACGGAGGCGAGGAATTTGCGGCGCTGCTGGCGCAAACCCCCAATGCGGCAGCCATTGAAGTGGCGGAGCGCATACGCGGCAGTATTGCTGAAAGAAGCTTCAGCATGAAAGGGGAACCAGATTTCAGCGTCACCATCTCCATCGGCATTGCCACCCTGGACCCCACTAGCCTCGACCAGGCCCGCCCCGTGGATGGGGAATATCTCGTCGGCCAGGCCGACAAATCACTTTACGACGCCAAGGCATCAGGCAGAAACCGGGTCGTCTCGTCCGGCAACATACGCCTCGACAGCGAGTGGCTGGTGGCGGGCTGAGGATTGCTTGTTCCACCAACAGATCAGGTCAATTCCCGTACCATGCGCGACATGGTCAGCCCCTGCACCATGATGGAAAAAACCACGACCACATAAGTGGCCATGAGGATGATTTCCCGTTCCGCTCCCGGCGGTATGGACAAAGCCAGCGCCACGGAAATCCCGCCGCGCAGGCCACCCCATGTCATGATGCGCACCACGCCGGGACTGAATTCCCGGCGGAAACGCAGCAGGGTGACCGGCACGGAGACACTGATGAAACGCGCCACCAGCACCATGGGAATGAGGAACACCCCCGCCATGAGATATTGCATGTTGAATGTCAGGGCAAGAATTTCCAGCCCGATGAGCACGAACAACACGGCATTCAGCACATCGTCCGCCAGCTCCCAGAACTTGTCGATATGCTCCCGGCTGGTGGCGGACATGGCCAGCAGCCGGCCATGGTTGCCGATGAGCAGGCCGGCGATGACGATGGCAATGGGGCCGGAAACATGAATCGCATCGGCGAGGGCGTATCCACCCGTCACCACCGCCAGGGTGATCAATATCTCCACCTTGTAATCGTCCACCGATTTGAGCATGGCATAGGCAAGGCCGCCCAGCACCAGACCGAACAGGATACCACCCACCACCTCCTGGCCCAGCAGCATGGCGATGGAACCCGCGCTGACAGGTTGCGCCTCCAGGGCAATGCCCGCCAATACCAGGAATACCACCACACCGATGCCGTCATTGAACAGGGACTCGCCGGTAATCTTGGTCTCCAGGCTCTTGGGCACGCCCGAGGTCTTGAGGATACCCAGTACCGCGATGGGATCGGTGGGTGAGATCAGGGCGCCGAACAACAAACAATAGATCAGGGGAAGATTGATGCCCAGCTTCCCCAACAGCCACCAGCTCATGAAACCTATGAGGAAGGTCGAGATCAGCACGCCGATGGTCGCCAGCAGGATGATCACCCATTTCTGCGAAGCCAGATCGTTGATGTTGACATGGAGGGCGCCGGCAAAGAGGAGAAAGCTCAACATGCCATGCATCAAGGTCTCGTTGAAATCGATACTATCGATCAACACCCGCGCCGGCGCGGACAAATTGAACCCGAAATAATCCAGCACCATCAGCCCCAATGACATCAACAGGGCAATAAGCATCAGGCTGATGGTGCTGGGCAATCTGATAAAACGGTGATTGATAAAACTGAAGAGGGCGGCCAAGGTCAGCAGTACAGCGATGATGTCGAACAGGTTCATGGGTGTTCCTGGATTGTGGGTTGGTTATTCAGGCCGCAGTTTTCTTGTCTCTCAGGCCTAGTACTCAGTCAAGGTTACAACCTTGACTGAGTACTAGGTCCAACGCGCCAACTTGGGCAGATCTCCTTTCAGACCCATGGCCTGGCGGATGAGGCTGTTTTTCACTGGCCCGTCGATATTGGCCAGCTTGAGGCCGGTATTGCGCAATACGCGCAAAGGAAACGCCGTGGCCCCGAAGAGGCGTTTGAAACCGTCCATGGCCGACATGGTGAGCAGATTGTCGCCCTTGCGCCAACGTTCATAGCGGCGCAGCACACCTTGGGTGTGGAAGGGGCGGCCCCGCGCCAGTGCATCCAGCAGGACTTCTGACAGGGCGGCGGCATCGAGGAAACCGAGATTCACTCCTTGACCCGCCAGGGGGTGAATCATGTGCGCCGCATCGCCCACCAGGGCGCGGCGCGGGGCAATGTAACGGGTGCTGTGCTGCAGGCGCAGGGGAAAGGCGGCGCGCTCACCCGCTTGCAGCACTTCGCCCAGTTTGCACTCGAAAGCCTCGCCCAGGGCCTGGCAGAATGCCGTTTCATCCAGGGCCAGCAGTTCATCCGCCTGTTGGGGCGTAGTGGACCACACGATGGAACTGCGCCCGTCGCGCAGGGGCAGAAAGGCCAGGGGCCCGTCGGGCATGAAGCGCTGCCATGCCGTCTGCTCATGGGATTTCCGGGTGGCAACGGCGGCCACCACGGCCTTCTGTTCATAAGACCAGCCCTGCGTGGCAATGCCCGCCTGTTGACGCACACGGGAATTCCCCCCATCCGCGCCGACGACGAGCGCCGCGGTGATGGCGTCGCCGCTCTCGAAGTGCACACACGCCTGCCCAACCTCATCCTCGATAGTGGTGATGCTGGCGGGGCAGATCAGATCGATATTGTCAAAGGCGTCCATGCGCTCCAGCAGCGCGCGCTGAATGACACGATTCTCGATGATATGTCCCAGCCGCGGCTCGGCGATGGCGGCGCAATCGAAATGAATGACGCCGCTGCCCGCGGCATCCCATACATGCATCTCGTGGTAGGGGCTGACACCCATCTCCACCATGCGATCCCAGGCACCCAGGGCCATGAAGATATGCTGCGAGGCGGCGGAGACGGCCGATACGCGCAGGTCCACGCTGTCCCTGGGCCAGCGGGTCTTGGGACGGCGCGCCTCGATGACGGCCACCTGGAAACGGCTGCCGCCCAGCATGCAGGCCAGGGCGGCCCCCACCATACCGGCGCCGACGATCACGATGTCATAGTGGCGGCTCATGGGGATATCATTCGACAGGCAGTCCGCGCGCCAGACGCGGCAGCCGTCCGGCCAGGCCCATGGCCTGACGCATCATGAGCCGCTTGACGGGCGGGAGCTGGTCGAGGGCCAGAAGCCCGAGATTGCGGCCCAGCACCAGGGGCGGAAAGGTGGTGCTGAAGAGGCGCACCAGTCCGTCGGTGAGGCGCGCCACCCGTTGTTGATCCTGCCTCCGCCAGCTGTTGTAACGTTTCAAAACCCGCGCCGCGCCGATGTCACCACCCGCATGCCGCGCCTGGCTGATCACTTCGGCGAGGGCGGCCACGTCGCGGATACCCAGATTGAAACCCTGGCCGGCAACGGGGTGCAGGGTATGGGCGGCATTGCCGATCAACGCCAGGCGCGGGATATCGCTGGGCCCGGCCATCATCAGCGCCAGGGGATAGGCCGCGCGGCGGCCGGCCTTCCGCAGGATGCCGAGACGATAGCCGAAACGCTCCTGCAGGCGGGCCAGAAATTCAGCGTCATCCAATGCCAGCAATGCCTCTTCCTGTCCCTGATTTACGGTCCACACCAGAGAACAGCGGTTTTCACTCATGGGCAGCATGGCCAGAGGGCCGCTGTCGGTGAAACGCTCAAAGGCGGTATTGTCATGGGGCCGGCCCGGCGTGACGTTGGCGATCACGGCGCACTGGCCATAATCCCAACGGCGGGTGGCAATGCCCGCCAAATCGCGCACCACTGAGCGCCCGCCGTCGGCGCCGATGATCAGCTGGGCACTGAGCACTTTTTTCCCGCCTTCCATGCTGACCTGGACACATGCCCTGTCGGTCCCAGTCTCCAGGGCCGTCAATTCACAGGGACAGAGCAAGTCCACGTTTTCCAGTTTCTTCAGGCGGGCGGAAAACAATTTCCCCAGGTCACGGTTTTCCACCACATAACCCAGGGCGCCGTAACCGTATTGGGCGGCATCCATTCTCAGCATGCCGAAGCGCCCCCGGTCCGATACATGAATCCTTTTGATGGGCGTTACTGCAGAGGCCAACTCGTCCCACAATCCCATGGCGGCAAAAATGCGCCGGCTCCCATAGGCCAGGGCGATGCTGCGGTCATCGTAACTCGGCTGGGACGAAGCGCGCAGGGGAACGGCCTCGATCACGGCGATACGCAGGGCGGTGCTACCCAGGGCGCAGGCCAGGCTGGCGCCCACCATGCCGCCGCCGACGATGATCAGGTCGTAGTCGAATGCCGTCTCCGTCACGCGCACATCAGAGCCTCAATCTCTTCCACGGACTTGGGGACATCCTTGCTGAGCACGTCGCACCCATGGCGCGTCACCAACACATCGTCCTCGATGCGCACACCGATGTTCCACCATTTCTTCGCTATCCCCTTGCTGCCGGCCGGAATGTAGAGGCCGGGCTCCACCGTCATCACCATGCCGGGCTCCAACATGCGCCACGCATCGCCCACCTTGTAGTCTCCCACATCGTGCACGTCCATGCCCAGCCAGTGGCCGGTGCGGTGCATGAAAAAACGTTTGTAGGCCTCTTTCTTGATGAGGGTGCGCAAATCGCCTCTCAGCAAACCCAGCCCGCGCAGGCCCCGGGTCAAGACCCGCACCGCCGCCCGATGGGGGTCCATCCAATGATTGCCCGGGCGGATCTTGTCGATGGCGGCGAGCTGCGCCTCCAGCACCAACTCATAGATGAGGCGCTGCGGCTCGGTGAAGCGGCCATTGACGGGAAAGGTGCGCGTGATATCGGCGGCGTAGTTTTCCAACTCGGCGCCCGCATCGATCAGCAGCAGGTCGCCATCCTGTAGCTGCGCATTGTTGTCGGTGTAGTGCAGGATGCAGGCGTTGGCGCCGCCGCCGACGATGGGAGGATAGGCGGTGTGCCGGCAGCCGTTGCGCATGAACACATGCAACAGCTCCGCTTCGATCTGGTATTCCCACATGCCCGGCCGGCAGACCTGCATGGCGCGCACATGGGCCTGTGCCGATATCCTGGCCACGCGGCGCATGAGAGAGATCTCCTTGCGGCTCTTGAACAGGCGCATTTCATGCAGCAGGTGCTCCAGTGACACGATCTCTCCCGGCACATGGACACCGGCCCGTGATTTCTGGCGAATCTGTTTCAACCATGCGGGAATTTTCTGGTCGTATTCGGGGCTGCTGCCCATGGTGTAGTAGACCTTTTCCCGGTTCTCCAGCAATCCCGGCAGAATTTCGTCGATGTCGCTAATGGGAAAGGCGTCATCGGCGCCATAGACTGCCCTGGCACCCTCCGAACCATGGCGCGGACCTGTCCACAATTCCAGATCGGGATCACGCTCCCGGCAAAAGAGGATATAACTGCCCTGGGTGCGCCCCGGGATGAGCACCAGCACGGACTGGGGTTCGGAAAACCCCGTCAAATAGTAAAAATCACTGTCGGGGCGGTAGGGGTATTCGATATCCCGGTTGCGGGTGGCAACGGGCATGGTGGGCAGGATGGCGATGCCGTCCCGGCCCATCATGTGCATCAGTCGCTTGCGGCGCTTGGCATATTCCTGCATCAGTGCAACACCTTATTGTTGTCGCCGTTCTGTTCACGCTCGGCCTGCAATTCTTCATAGATCAGCATGACGCCGACTCGCACATATTCCGACAACTCCATGAAGGAGGCCTCGTCGATCTCCTCGTCCCCCTCCTCGTCGTCGTGATAAACCCGCGAGATTTCAATCATGTCCTTGACGATCTCCTCGACATTGTCGGGTACCTGTTGTTCGCTGTCCAAACCGCCCACAGCCAGGCCATAGAGAAATCCCTTGCACCAGTCCGCCAGCGCCTGGGTGCGCACCGCCAATATCTGATCATCATCGGGCAACAACAGCCGGAAACTGAACTCGGCGTCCCTGATCTGCAGCAGCGTATCCTTATATACTCGTTGCAGCATGGGCCACCCCTGCTCCCGGGAAGAATCGCCCTCTGGCGGCGAGTGTCGTTCCGCGCCTTCTTCATACAGGTGCGCCACCCAGTCTTCCTGGGTCACCGCTTGCTGGGCGCAGACGAGGCCACAGAGCAAGCCGTGACATTCCGCGGTTTCCTGGACGATGCCCAGATGCCGAAAGGCAATATTGACTTGCGTAAAATCCATCACCACCTTGAGCCCCTGACCCGGCACTAAACGTTCCATCATAAACGATCACGCGCTTCACGTTAAGGAAGCTCTGCGGGCAGCGCCCGCCTTCTTTCTTTAATTATTAAAAATCAGCAAGATACAAATCCACCGATTGACGCACGGCAGTCAAGCTGAAAAAAGGACCCTGCCGCGCCTCGTTACAGACACCAAAAACTGCCATTGACCGAAAAATGGCAGCGAACTATAGTTAGATCATGAACTCACATGAAATGGATCAAGCAGACATCGAAAAACTTACGGCCAGCGTGGAAGAGCTTCTGCAGCTCTGCGAAACGTTGATGGATGAGAATGCCCGCCTGAGCAAACAGAACCGCCAGTTGCTGGCAGAACGAAATACCCTGAATGAAAAGAACCAGCTTTCCCAGTCCAAGATCGCCGGCATGATCACACGCCTGAAAACCCTGGAAGTCGAGCTATGAACGCAGACAGCACCCCCGTCACCATCAATATCCTGGACAAGGAGTACCGCGTCTCGTGCATGCCTGGTGAGCGCGATGCCTTGGTAAATTCCGCCGGCTTTCTCAATGGCAAGATGAAAGAAGTCCGGGATACTGGAAAAGTCATCGGCATGGACCGAATTTCCATCATGGCGGCCTTGAACATCACCCACGACCTCCTGAAATTCAAAGCTCAGGTGGAGGATTTCGAGCAGCATACGGCGCCAAGGTTGCAGGCGCTGCAACACAAGATTGATGCCGTGCTGGAAAAAGGCAGACAACTGAAGCTTTAAGATCTATCTGATATGGGCATACCCTGTAACGCCCGTTAGTGAACTGGAAAATACTCTTGAGCCTAATAGACTGCCCAGGGGACGGAGTATTGATATTATTGAGCAGGCCCGCCCCGTGCGGGAAGCCTACGATATCATCGTTGTTCCCACCTGAACCTCTGGTTCAAGGGCGAAGGTTCACGACGACGAATATGGGGGATGCCCTCTTCTTTATATCCACCAATGCCCGGCCGTAAGGAAATCCGCCATCAGATGCGGGCGCAGCGCGCCGAACTGAGCCCGGCATTCCGCCACCATGCATCTACGCTGATCTGTAAGCAGTGCATCAAAACCGGCGCCTTCCGCAGCAGTCAGCGCATTGCATGTTATTTTCCCTGCAATGGAGAAGTGGACCTCTTCCCCTTGGTGGAACAGGCCTGGGCCATGGGCAAAACCTGCTATCTGCCCATCCTGGACGACTTCAAAAATAACCACCTGCTGTTTGCGCCCTTCCACCAGGGGGACATACTCCATAGAAACCGCTTTGGCATACCCGAGCCGACAATTTCCCGGCGCAGATGCCTGTCAGCCAGACACCTCGACCTGATACTCACGCCGCTGGTGGCATTCGATACATCCGGAAACCGCATCGGCATGGGGGGCGGCTTCTATGACCGCACCCTGGCCTTTCTCAAACAGCGGCGCTCCTGGCACAGGCCCCGCGTCTATGGTATTGCCTACGAATTTCAGAAAACCCGCCATATCGCCCCGGAACCCTGGGATGTCCCGCTGCATGGCATCGTCACCGAGGCCAATATATATAAATAGGAATCACAAATGAATTACTGGCTCATGAAATCCGAACCTGACACCTACGCCATCGATGACCTGGAAAAACAACCCCGTAAGACCGATCACTGGGACGGCATACGCAATTATCAGGCGCGCAACTTCATGCGCGATGAAATGAAAAAAGGCGACCTTGCATTCTTCTATCACTCAAACTGCAATGATCCAGGTATCGTCGGCATCATGGAGATCGTCAAAGAAGCCTACCCCGATTTTACGGCATGTGATCCCAACAGCGCCTATTTCGACCCCAAAAGCGACGCCAACAATCCGCGCTGGTACATGGTCGATGTAAAATTCAAATGCAGATTTGATAAAACCGTCACCTTAAAAGAACTGAAACAATATTCAGCGCTCGAATCCATGAGGCTTCTGCAACGAGGCAACCGCCTTTCCATCATGCCCGTAAACACCGCGGAATGGCGGTTCATCCTCTCTCTCGCAACCGGAAAACAACCTGCATAAACAAGCCAGGTTAAAATTTTCTCACGCCTTTCCTCATTGCAATACCCGGCTCAACCCTGACGCTTCTTCTCCCGCACATCATGAAAATACGCCTTAGAACGGCAAAAATATTCCTTTTCAGGGAAAAATTTCCATCATGGCGCAACAGGGATATTTCCACTCATTTAAAACAATCCATTGAAAAAAATGCTGCTCATACCAATCATGCGCAGTGGTAATTGCAACACAATTCTTTTCTTGGATTATTATTCGAGCATGCATTTCGCGCTATATATATAGCGTAATCCTTACCTTCATAAAATCACTTCCCAGGTGATTTTCATCATGAAAATATCCATAACGCATGGGTGAAATGAAAAATGATTGATAAGGGATTCATTCAAGAATAAAAAACGACTGTCGATACACAAACTCGAATGTAGAAATTTTTGCGCAAATACTAGCAATATGTGTAAAGATGATTATACTTAATTGCGTTTAACACTCGGAGGATAAACGATGGCCACAAAAAAATCTGTCGCCAAAAAGAAAGTAGCAACGAAAAAGAAAGCCGTAGCCAAGAAAAAAGTTGTAGCAAAGAAAAAGGTCGTTAAGAAAAAAGCTGCCGCTAAAAAGAAAGTTGTAAAGAAAAAATCCGCTGCTAAAAAGAAGGTCGTAAAGAAAAAAGCCACCACCAAAAAGAAGGCAGCCGCCAAAAAGAAAGTCGCTAAGAAGAAAGCAGCGCCCAAAAAGAAGGTAGCCAAGAAAAAGGCAGCCGCTAAAAAGAAAGTTGCCAAGAAGAAAGCAGCGCCCAAAAAGAAGGTAGCCAAAAAGAAAACTGCCGCCAAGAAGAAGGCTGCTCCCAAGAAAAAAGTGGCCAAAAAGAAGGCAGCCGCTAAAAAGAAATAAAGAAACCGGGGCTGCTGGCATCAGCGCCTTGAGTCATTTGTGAAAGCACTAAAAAGGCCCGTCGCAACGGGCCTTTTTTTATGGGAAAAACCTGGGTAACCCCATGGAAATCATGGTGTTATCTATCTTCATAAGGAGAGTCCCGGGATATCCCGGTCAAGCGCGCAATGAGGCGATTACAGGCCTTGTGTCGGGACGAACGCCGCGCCACAGATAAAAGGACTCCGCCGCCTGTTCCACCAGCATGCCCAGCCCATCCATCAGCCGTACGACACCCTGGGCCTTCCCCCATTGCAGGAAGGGATTGAGTGTCAAGCCGTACATCATGTCATAGCAGGCGCCGTTTTCCACCACGATGCCATCCGGCAAGGGGAGCCGTTCGCCATGTAAACTGGCCGCCGTGCCGTTTATCACAAGATCAAAAGACACATCCCCAAGGGCGTCGAAGCCACATCCCTCTATGGGGAGGCCATCGGAGAATTCCCTGGCGAGGATCTCCGCCTTGTCGGCCGTACGATTGGCGATGACGACTTGCAATGGATGCTCAGCCAACAAGGGCCCCAGCACACCACGCACGGCGCCACCGGCCCCCAGGATTAAAACCCGTTTCTCGGAAATGGGACAGTCATGGTTGACGATGATGTCGCGGACCAAACCAACGCCATCGGTATTGTCGCCCCGCACCCGTCCCGACTCGAGAAAGATCATGGTATTGACGGCGCCGGCCCTTTCCGCCCGTTCACTGCGCTCATCGACATAGGCCCACGCCTCCTGCTTGAACGGCACGGTGATATTCAGCCCCTTGCCACCGGCCGCCCTGAAGTTCCCTACTGCCTGGCTGAAGCCGCCTGCGTCGACCTGAATGGCCTCGTAGATGATGCGCTGCCCTGTCTGGTGTGCAAACGCCTGATGAATCTGCGGTGATTTGCTGTGACTGACCGGGTTGCCCATGACGGCATAACGGTCAGGCGGCGCATCGAAGTCGAAGAGTGGATCCATATGGTTTCCGTAAGGCTCAGCCGGAAAAGACGCCCTTTAGAATAAAGAAAAAGAGTATGGCGAGAAGCCCGCCTGCCGGCAAGGTAACGACCCAGGACATGAAAATGGTACGGATCACGCGCATATTCAATGCCGCGATACCCCGCGCCAAACCCACACCCAACACCGCTCCAACCAGGGTGTGAGTGGTGGAAATGGGCAACCCGGTTCCAGAGGCCAGCACCACGGTGGTTGCCGCCGCCAACGTCGCCGCGAAACCCCGGCTGGGGGTCAGCTCGGTGATGCGTGTGCCAATGGTTGCGATCACCTTATGCCCATAGGTGATCAGTCCAATGACGATACCCACGCCACCCAGTATCAGGATCCAGATCGGCAAGACCGACTTCTGGGCAACGGCGCCATCGTTTTCCACAATGCTTACAACGGCGGCGATGGGGCCGACGGCATTGGCGACATCGTTGGAACCATGGGCAAAGGCCATGGCGCAGGCCGTCACCATCATCAATACCGCGAACACCTTCTCTACATTGGTGAAATGAAAATCCTGATCGGCCTCAGGATCGATCTCGATACGCCGGATGTATACCTGGCTGACCGCCGCTATGACCAAACCGGCCACGACGGCAAGCAGATAAGATTCCAGTGCGCTCAATTCCAGCCCCACATGCTTGAGGCCCTTGAACACCGTCACCAGGGTGATGACAAAACCCGTCAGAAAGATATAGACCGGGACAAAGCGCTTGGCGTTGGCGAAGGGGTCGCTGGTGTCCATGATCAGTTTCTGGACGCTCAGAAACAGGCCATAGGCGATGGATCCGGCCAGCAATGGCGATACGACCCAGCTCATGACAATAGTGCCCACTTTGCCCCAGTGCACGGCTTCCATTCCGATCCCGACGGCGGCAAAACCGACGATGGCGCCGACGATGGAGTGAGTCGTGGAGACGGGCCACCCAAAATAGGATGCGATCAACAACCAGATACCAGCCGCCAACAGCGAAGCCAACATGCCGTACACCAGCAACTCCGGCGTCGCCGCCATCATATTGGCATCGAGCATGCCCTTGCGTATGGTCTGGGTCACCTCTCCCCCTGCCAGGAAGGCGCCGGCAAATTCAAACAGGGCGGCGATGATCACCGCCTGCCTGATGGTCAGGGCGCCTGACCCTACAGAGGTGCCCATGGCATTGGCGACGTCATTGGCGCCGATGCCCCATGCCATGAAGAAACCGAAGGCAATTGCAAGAATGATAAAAGTGGTTCCGAATTCCATCCTGCCGCCCCGCTATTTGGCCAGCATCAGCTGCAGACGGCTGCCCACGCGCTGCGCGAGATCGGCCACATCGCCAATCCACTGGATGATCTGATAAAGGAATACGACATCGACGGGCGGCAGGTCCTTCTCGATTTCGAACAACATGGAACGGATTTCCACCTGCAGCACATCGGTATCGTTTTCGATCTTGTTCAGCCCCTTGATGAGCTTGGTAACCAACTTGGCCTCCTGACCCCGGAAACCCGTTTCCAGCAACTCATCGAATTCATTGATGACCTTCTGTGCCTGCAAGGCGGCATCGACACTGCGCTTGACGTATTTCATGACTTTCCTGCCGAGAGGCTTGGGGATGCTCATCTTGCGCCCCAGCATCAGACCCGCAATGTCCTTGGCCTTGTTGGCCATGTAATCCTGCATGGCGATCACTTCCAGCAGGTCGCGCCGGTCCACGGGCAAAAACATGCCCTTGGGTAACTGCAGTCTCAACTCACGCTTCAATACATCCGCCTCATTCTCCAAGGTCACGATTGACTCCTGGACTTTCTTCATCTCCTCGATATCCCGGGCGATGACAGCCTCAAAAAAGGGTACGAGTTTGACAACGCAGGCAGAGGCGCACTCCATGTGCTGCTGCAGGGGGCCTACAGGCGAACGGCCAAACATGCGGAACAGATAATCAGACATACAGCGATCCTCTTAGAAAGATTCTGGCATCGAAGCAGGAAAGAAAAGGTAAAAATTATTTTTCACCATGAAGGCCAGGAAGATTTTTTCATGGCAAAGGAGTCACCTTTGCGGACTTCGTGAAAATCAAATTCAAATAACTGGAAACGGCCGGGCCTACCCCTGCCGCAACCATGTGGCAACGTCCTTGGCATAATAGGTCAGGATGGCATCCGCCCCGGCGCGCTTGATGGACAACAGGGACTCCAGCACCACGGCCCGCTCATCCAGCCAACCATTCTCACTAGCGGCCTTGAGCATGGCGTATTCGCCGCTGACCTGATAGACGAATGTGGGTACGCCAAACTGCTCCTTGATGCGGCGAACGATATCCAGATAAGGCATGCCTGGCTTGATCATTACCATGTCGGCCCCTTCCTCCAGGTCCAGGCCCGCTTCCCACAAGGCCTCGTCGGAGTTGGCAGGGTCCATCTGGTAAGTGTATTTGTTACCCTCCCCCAGATTGGCCGCAGAACCCACGGCATCTCTGAAGGGGCCGTAGAAACTGGATGCATATTTGGCGGAATAGGCCAGTATGCGGGTATGGATATGCCCCACTTTTTCCAGAGCGGTACGTATGGCGCCCACCCTGCCATCCATCATATCCGAAGGCGCCACGATATCGGCGCCGGCAGCGGCATGGGACAAAGCCTGTTTCACCAGGACTTCGACGGTCTCGTCATTGAGCACATAACCGGCCTCGTCGATCAGGCCATCCTGACCATGGGTAGTGAAAGGATCCAAGGCCACATCCGTAATGACGCCCAGGCGGGGAAAATCCTTCTTCAATGCCATCACGGCACGCTGGGCCAGCCCCTCCGGGTTATAGGCCTCGCGGGCATCCTCACTCTTGCAGGCGGCGGGCGTCACCGGAAACAGTGCAATGGCGGGCACGCCCAGCTCAACCAGACGGGCGGCCTCCTCTAACAATAAATCAATACTGAGACGCTCTACACCCGGCATGGAAGGAACGAGCTCACGCGTACCCGAGCCCTCCAATATGAAGACGGGCCAGATCAGGTCATCCGCCGTCAAGGCCGTCTCTCTCATGAGGCGCCGGCTGAAATCGTCACGGCGCATCCTGCGCATCCTGCGCGCAGGGAAAACCCCGCTCTTGATGTCTCTCATGGACACGTCACCCTCCTCTCCACTCAGTGGCCATCAGCGGCCTCCAGGTTATTTTTTGCTGGAAGCCTTTTTTCGGGTATTTTTCGCCGCCGCTTTCTTGCTTGCCGTCTTTTTCGCAACGGTCTTCTTGACCGTTGTTTTCTTTTGGGCAGCCTTCTTTTTCACGGCGACCTTCTTCTTGCTCGTCGTTTTCTTTTTGGCGGCAACAGGTTTCTTTTTACTGACCGGCTTTTTCCTGGCGGCTTTCTTGGCCGCAACGGCTTTTTTCTTGGGCGTTGTCTTTTTCTTGGATGCTACCTTTTTCTGGGGCGTTGCCTTTTTCTTGGCTGACGGCGCCTTCTTGGCCGGCGGTTTTTTCTTTGCCACCGTCTTCTTTTTGCTGGCGGTCTTCTTTTTGGTCACGGTTTTCGCAGCTGACTTTTTCTTGGCCGTCTTCTTGGGCGTTGCCGTCTTCTTGGACGTTACCTTTTTCTTGGCTGACGCCTTTTTTTTGCTAACGGCCTTTTTATCCACAGGTTTTTTCTTTGCCGGCGCTGCCTTGGCTGCCTTCTTTTCGCCTTGGGCAGCTGCCACCCGGTCGATCACCCTGACGATGGCATTGAAAATATCCTTGATCTCCCCCACCCCCTGGACGGTATTGAGACGCCCCTGGGAACGGTAGTATTCGATTAGCGGCGCCGTCTGGTGCTCATAGACCCTGAGGCGGTTGCTGATGGTCTCCTCGTTGTCATCGGCGCGGTGGCGCAGATTACCGCCACATTTGTCGCAGCGATCCTCCAGCTTGGGGGGAGACGTGTAGATATTGTACATCTGACCGCAGGATTCGCAGGTGCGCCGCCCGGTAATGCGCTGCATCAGAATATCGAGATCGATATCGATGAGCAGCGCCATGTCCAGTGGCTTGCCCAACTTGGTCAGCATCTCATCCAGGGCGCGCGCCTGGGGCAGGTTGCGGGGAAAACCATCGAGGATAAAGCCATCCTTGGTATCCGTCTCTTTCAGGCGCTCCCGGATCATGCCCAGCACGATGTCGTCGGAAACCAGACGCCCTGCGTCCATGGCCGCCTTTGCCTGCAACCCCAGTGGCGTCCCCGCCTTGACCGCCGCGCGCAGCAGATCACCCGTCGATATCTGCGGTACATGGTACTTGCTGGCCATCAGTTTGCCTTGCGTCCCTTTGCCCGATCCCGGTGCTCCCAGCAGCACAATTCTCATTTCGCCATCACCCCACTTGTCTCTGAACCTGAGATTTTATTATTCGCCTGCAAAAACAAACTGTTATAAATTTGTACGCAACTGAAAGCGTAACAGGTTAACCATGCGGCGCGCAGTTTGCAACTACGTCAATGATTTAACCCCCTTCCCAGCAAACAATAACATTCCATATTGTATGCTTATACCGTTTTTTACCCATGATGAAAAGCGCGCTTGCGCGAGAATTGTCACTGGGTCATGCTATTAACCCGGCAACCATATATATGGTATTCAGGACTTCAGGCCTGCGCTGGAACAAGGCGCGGTGCGCAGGCAATGGTGATTCCATTGGCAAGCGCCGCAACGCCGTGCCGGCGCAGGCCTGAA
>Ga0256839_1001650_pt1 | contig 26609 bp, 23 predicted proteins | sample 354166metaG_FD_185968 | JGI IMG/M metagenome (GOLD analysis project Ga0256839, IMG submission 185968) | Hydrothermal vent microbial communities from Mid Atlantic Ridge, Atlantic Ocean - 354-166 | ecosystem: Environmental > Aquatic > Marine > Hydrothermal vents | place: Atlantic Ocean: Mid... | reverse complement strand
GAAATAAGAGTCAGTTGTTTTTTTTACAAGGTAATCAAGGTCGGACGATAGTCAGACCAAAAAATAACACCAATCTTACTCTTGTATGATATGTTTTATTGAATGAATTTGGCCTATTATAATGTTTATTTAAAACCGTTAAAACGGTTTCTGTGGTTTAGTTTGCTAACATAGCCCACGGTTTAAACCGTGGGCTATGTTAATTTACACAAATGGTTTTAACCATTGTTCATAAACTTCAGTCTTCGGGCAAAACTTGCTAAAAAAACAAGTTTTTACGGAGTTATAGCATAATTAATCAGGTTAAGCCGGGCTGTACTCTAAATTTATTACAACATAGTTGTGGGGCATACATACTCCGTAACTTTTACGCCTGCTTCTTTAATATCATTAAATCCGCCAGCAATATCAATTACATTATTAAAACCATGTGCTTTTAATATTGAAGCCGCAATCATAGAGCGGTATCCGCCTACACAGTGTAAATAATATTCTTCGTTTTTATCGTACTCCTTCATATTTTTATTGATAAAATCAAGTGGTCGGTTTACTACATTATCAGCAGCTACATGCTCAGCGTAAAATTCAGATTCTTTTCTTACATCAACAATATTGATTTTACCCATCATTTTAACTTTTAACTCTTTTGGAGATATTGACACAATTGAATCGGTTTCGTATCCTGCTTCTTTCCAAGCTTCAATGCCTCCTTTTAGGTAGCCAATAGTATTATCATACCCAACACGGGCTAATCTGGTTACTACTTCTTCTTCACGCCCATCATCTGCAATAATTAAAATGGGCGCTTCTATATTTTCGATTACTGCACCTACCCATGGAGCAAAATTATCGTCTATATTAAAATTGTATGTTTTAGGAATAAATGCATCTTTAAATATTTGCTCGTGGCGTGTATCTAAAATAATGATATCTTCTGTGTTTTCCATCAACTCTTTAAACTCATCAGGTGTATGAGCAATAAGGCCAGAAGCTAGAATATCGGAGTAGCTCTTGTTGATTCCTTTGTTCATACCCGCATTTTTAGGAAAATACTGTGGTGGTGTAACTAAGCCAGTAAGAACTTCTTTAATAAATTCTTCTTTGGTCATATCTGCACGAAGTGCATAATTTACTTCTTTTTGATGCCCTAGCGTATCAAAAGTTTCTTCACTCATATTTTTGCCACAAGCCGAACCAGCTCCATGGTTTGGATAAATGATAATATCATCAGGTAATTTCATTACTTTATTACGTAACGAATCATACAGATGACCTGCTAAATCAGCTTGAGAGAGATCTGATTTTACAGCCAAATCTGGGCGGCCTACATCCCCTATAAAAAGTACGTCACCCGTCATAATAAATTCTTTTTTACCTTCTTCGTTTATATAAACAAGAGAGCTTGATTCCATAGTATGCCCAGGGGTGTGCATTAACTCCAATGTAATATCTCCAATTTTGAACTGCTCTCCATCGTGTGCTTCATGAAAATCGAAATCTGCTTTGGCAGAAGGGCCAAATACGATGGTGGCTCCTGTTTTCTTCGCTAAATCCACATGACCCGACACAAAATCGGCATGAAAGTGTGTTAAAAAGATGTATTTAATTTTTACGCCATTATCAGCGGCTCTGGTAATGTAAGGGGTAGTTTCTCTTAAAGGGTCAATTACTGCGGCTTCGCCATTTGATTGTACGAAATAAGCGGCTTCGGCTAAACAACCTGTGTATATCTGTTCTACTGACATATTTTTATATTTTTATAATTATACATTTTTTGTACTTATGCAAGGTTACTACAACTGCAATTTACTCTATGTGACCAAAATTACATAGGTGTCTTAAATGCGCAAGCACTATTCAAAAAAGAGTCGGGAAAGGCTTAAAATAATTGCATTTAAACTTTTTCGATTCATTTTTTAGAGGTAAGCATTTATATACATACACCAATAGCGATAACTATGTCAATATGGAATATTAACCCGCATTATTCATAGTGAGAATAAAATAGTTTTTTTGTTCTGAGTTTTTTTTAACTGTGGAGATGGCTGAGTATTCTTGGCTATTTTATATGTTTTTTCTAAAATTTGGAGTACTGGTTGACCTTTTTTCAGTTGAAAACAGCCCTGTTTTTTTGATAGGACGCACCTATCCCAAGGTCGTTAAGTTTTACACAGAACAACCTCTACTGAGTGATTATTTCTCGGAACAAGTCTTTGTAAACAAAGGCTTGTGAAAGTTGATAATAGATTCTCTTTTTTGTAATCTTTATTGTTGCTCCAACCTTTAGCAGGTAAATTCTTATAGAGCTGATTTGCCATTTCTTTGCAGCTTTAACGGAGGTCTTCTTTATCTTTGCTGAATGGTACAAAGAAATGAACCGTAAAAAAAGTACAAGGTAATTGTGAAAATTAGGAACAACGCTGATGGTACAGCAAAGTGTGTCAAATATAGAGTTAGTGACCTACTAAAATTTACATCATTCTTGGACGAAAAGTGGTCAATCTGGAAGTGGTTTAATGTTTATTCTAATCAATACCCTAATAAAGGCGTACAATTAGCAAACTTTACAAAAAACAAACGTCCTAATTCAAGATTTCTTTAGCGTACTGTTTTTAAGTTTTATCAAGAAAACCCGCCTAATCGAAATTAGACGGGCTGGATGAATAGTATCCATTTCTTTGTACTGTAAAGTTACATTATTGTATAAATATCCAATTAGAGCAATAAAAAATTAATTTTAACTTGGATTTCAACATAGAAGGAATGACGGGTATAAAACTTGAGTGTTACCATTAAGTAAGAGAAACGCCTAAATTAAATATGTACGTAAATGCCTACCTCTAAGTTTTTTTTGTATGCGGGTTTACATGTTTATTAAAACACGAACTCAGGTTTATAAAATCCCATACAGCAGTGCAGCAATTGCCCCACCAATAATTGGACCTAGTATGGGTATCCAAGCGTAGCTCCAATTACTGCTGCCTTTATGATTAATGGGAAGTATTGAATGTGCTATTCTTGGGCCAAAATCTCGGGCAGGATTAATGGCGTAACCGGTAGTTCCGCCCAAGCTCATACCAATAGCCACTACTAATAAAGCCACTGGCAAAGCGCCAATAGAGCCTAAACCTATTTTAACGTTTTGAAGATTATCGGCTACCAGACTTGCACCAGACATATAAAGTACTGCAAATACTAAAACAAAGGTGCCCAATACTTCGCTGTATAGGTTGCGTAGGGTGTTGGGTATGGCAGGGCTGGTTGAAAAGGTGCCTAAAATAGTGTTAGCATCTCTGGTTTCATTATAATGAGATAAATAAAGCACCCAAGCAAATACAGCCCCAGTAAATGCCCCAGCTACTTGTGCTGCAATAAAGCCCAATACTTTTACCCAAGCAAATTTGCCTGCCAATGCCAAACCCAACGTTACAGCAGGGTTAATATGAGCACCACTGTAGGGCGCAGCCACCATAACACCTACAAATACAGCGAAACCCCAGCCAAATGAAATGAGCACCCAACCAGCTCCTTGCCCATACGTTTTATGAAGAGAGCTATTTGCGTTTACACCAACACCTATAAGTAGTAAAAGGGCAGTGCCTATAAATTCAGCGGTTAGTTCGTTCATATTTAAGTTTGTATTAATAATTTAAATTAGTCAAAATTTCTTCTATGGATTTGCGGTCTCTTTTATAATAATCCAATAATAAATCTGCCCGATTGGTAAACTGCCCATCTGATACTGGAGCGTATTTTAAATCAGCCTCTGTATCAAATGTGTAAGGATGAATGAGGTAGTTATTTTTATGGTACAGGGAAATCATCCACTCTTCCATTAAATTATAATAGTCGTTTTTAGTACCTGTAAAACTCGGACCCACAAGGTTGGCTCCATGTATTTTTCCATAACTTAATGCTTTTTGCAGTTTTTCTTTGTTAACACCCCCCATTAAAAATTCCTCCTCGTTCCATAGCAACATACATTTTGGCGTGTTGCTAAAATAAGTATTTAAATGCTTGAGGCTTTCAATCGAAAAGGTTTGCAATATTAGTTTTTTAGCTGGGTTATCAACCCAGTCTTTGGCAGTTAAAAATTCAAATAAATCCTTTTCAATGTTAGGAAAAAGCTCTGGGTTTTTAGTTTCGAGGTAGAGGCCTGTGATGGAACTGCCCGCTTCGGCAATTATAATTAATTCGCCTAATGTAATAATGGATAAGCCCACATAGCTTTTTCTTGCTTGCGCAGGATTTGCCTTATTAAACCAACTGCCTGCATCTAATTTTTTAAGCTCAGCTAAGGTAAATTTACTGGCAGGGTCATCGGCTCTTTTGGGATAAACTTCCTCAATATTGGTGGTTCGTTTTAGGTTATTATCGTGTAGGCAAATGATAACACCATCCTTGGTTCGTTGCAAGTCGGCTTCTAAATAATCGGCTCCTAATTTTTTGGCTAACCAATAGGAGGGAGCTGTTTCTTCAGGAGCATGCCTGGGCATTCCTCTATGAGCAATAACTGCATTTTCAATAACCATATCATTCGAATTAAATTGATTTTCTACTTTAGAACAGTTGTTTAAAGTGGTGATAATCAATAGAATATAAAAATATTTACTCGGGTTCATTATTCTAAAATATAGCCTTTTGCGTTTTGAGTAAAAGTACTGATTTGATCTTTCGTCCAGCTATATTTTTTGCTCATTTCCTTGGCCATTAGTTCTGCAACAATGGGTGCCATTTCGATACTTGCTTTGGCATCTAAAAATAAAGCACGTGTTCTTCGAGCCAATACATCATCAACGGTTCGAGCCATTTCTTTACGAACCGCCCAAATTACTTCTGCCTTTAGGTAAGGTAAATCAGGGTGAATTTGCTCGCCTAGCTTTGGGTTCTGCACAATCAATTGTTTAAGTTCGGGTATGTCGGCTCCATACACATATAAATGATTTTCGCGGGTTACATTTTTTACATAACCGTGGATGGGCATATGCTCGGTTACGCATTTTTTCTCTTCTAATCCTCCTAGAATAGCGGCCTTATTAATTACGTCTTCGGCCATGGCTCGGTAGGTAGTCCATTTGCCCCCAATAATGGTTACTAATCCCGATAATGAAATGAGGATTTTATGGCTTCTGGAAATTTCTTTTGTTTTCTCTCCTTCTTCAGCAGGTGCTGCCAAAGGTCGTAAGCCTGCAAAAATACTTTTTACATCCTTTCGAGCAGGTGCTTTTTCTAAATACTGAGCAGCCGTTTTCATAATAAATTCAATTTCTTCTTCTAAGGCTCTTGGCTCAATGCTAGGTTCATCCACAAGGTGGTCGGTGGTGCCCACCACCACTTTACCGTGCCAAGGCACCGCAAAAAGCACACGTCCATCATCGGTTCGAGGAATCATAATGGCAGAATCACTCTGCAAAAAAGAGGAGTCTAATACGATATGCACGCCTTGGCTTGGCACAACCGATTTCTTTTTTTCAGGCTCATCCATGTGTAAGATATCATCGGTAAATACACCCGTTGCATTAACTACTACCTTTGCTCGTACTTTGTAGGCGATTCCTGTTTCTTCATCTTTGCAGGTTACACCTGAAATTTCATCCTTATTATTCTTAATCAGTGCGGTTACCCCACAATAATTAATGGCAGCTCCTCCATTTTCAACCAAGGTTTGGGCAAGGTTTATGGCTAAGCGAGAGTCGTCAAATTGCCCATCATGGTAAATTACCCCACCTTCCAATTCATCATCTTGTAAATTAGGGATGGCCTTGAGTGTTTCCTCTTTAGAAATATTTACCGAAGGTCCCAAGCCTAACTTTCCGGCCATTACATCGTAAAGTTTTAACCCAATGGTGTAAAATGGTTTTGACCACCAGGTATAATTAGGAATGATAAATTTTTGATTTTTAACTAAATGAGGCGCATTTTGTTTGAGGAGTCCTCTTTCTTTGAGGGCCTCTAAAACAAGCGAAACATCACCTTGGGCAAGGTAACGAACACCGCCATGCACTAGTTTGGTGCTTCGGCTTGAAGTGCCTTTGGCAAAATCGTATTTTTCTAAAAGTACTGTGCTGTAGCCTCTGGCTGCGGCATCCAGTGCTGCTCCTAAACCAGAGGCGCCACCTCCAATGACCACTACATCCCAAACCTTATCTTGGTTTTTAAGTTCTTTTATTCCTGCTTCTCTCTTCATATTTCTTAACTATGTCTATAAACTCCAATAAGTAAAAATCAAATAGTAAATACCTGTCTGCCGACTGGCTGAAATTTCAATAATAAAAATTTAAAAAAATGTAAGTGTTTGGTGTTTAGGTGATTGCATTTTGAGATTTATTTGTTATTTGAATATTGGCATTTGTGATTTTTAAAATAGTTACTTTATGGACAGACACTTACGATGCCCAGTTTTTTGATCTTTCTACTGCTTTTAACCATTGGCTATTATTTGCATCAGCCTCGCCCTTATTTATTTTGGGTTTAAAGGATGTGTCAATTTTCCAATTTTCTTGCAATTTATTCATTTTAAACAATCCAACGCCAAGCCCGGCAAGGTATGCAGCTCCCAAAGCTGTGGTTTCTAAATTTGTAGGCCGATGTACTTCAATAGATGAAATGCTCGATTGAAACTGCATCATAAAACTATTGGCAGTAGCACCCCCATCAACTCGTAGTTGTATGAGCTGTGTGCCTCTGTCTTTTGCCATTGTTGTTAATACATCATTTACCTGATAACAAATGCTTTCTAAGGCTGCCCTCGTAATATGTGCACGGGTGGTGCCTCTAGTAATGCCAATAATGGTACCTCTCGCATTTGCATCCCAATGCGGTGCCCCTAAACCTGTGAGAGCAGGTACCATAATTACACCATCAGTACTTGTAACAGAAGCGGCTAATGCTTCACTTTCGGCTGCATTCTCAAAGAATTTTAGCCCATCTCTTAACCATTGAATCGTTGCTCCTCCCATAAATACGCTGCCTTCTAAGGCATAGGTAGTTTCTCCTTTAATGCGCCAACCTACAGTAGTTAATAGTTTATTTTTAGAAAGAACAGGTTTGCTGCCAATGTTCATCATTAAGAAACAACCTGTGCCATAGGTACATTTTGCCATTCCTGTTTCGGTACACATTTGCCCAAACAGGGCGGCTTGCTGGTCGCCAGCAACACCTGCAATAGGTATTTGTCTTTTGTATATTAAATCAGTGGCTAAGGCTACAGTTCCACTGGAGTCTTTTACTTCTGGCAGCATAGAAACAGGTATCTCTAAAATATCTAGCAATTCTTGATCCCATTCCATCGTATGAAGATTAAAACAGAGTGTTCTGCTTGCATTGCTTGCATCGGTAATATGGCTTTTGCCATTTGTTAAATTCCAAATAAGCCAAGAGTCGATAGTGCCAAAGGCTAGTTCTCCATTTTCGGCAAGTTTTCGTGCTCCTTCCACATGGGTCAATATCCAATTAATTTTAGTGCCCGAAAAGTAGGCATCCAATACCAAGCCTGTTTTTGAGGTAAAAATTTTTTCTAATTTTTTACCCTTTAGCTGATTGCAGTACTCAGATGTGCGCCTATCTTGCCAAACAATGGCATTATAAATGGGCTTCCCTGTGTTTCGGTTCCACACCACCGTGGTTTCGCGTTGGTTGGTGATGCCAATTCCGCTAATGTTTTCGGGTCTTACGTTCGATTTTATAATAACTGCTCTGGCAACTTCTAATTGAGATTCCCAAATTTCCACCGGGTCATGCTCAACCCAGCCTGGCTTAGGAAAAATCTGCTTAAATTCTTTTTGAACAGCAGCAATGGGTTGTGCATTTTTATTATAAATAATAGCCCTTGAGCTAGTAGTGCCTTGGTCGAGGGCTAGAATGTATCTGGACATATATCTTGGTTTGATAATTTCGAATAAAAATTAAATATACAAATAGTGTTGTAAATCAAATTGTAAATTAAAGATTATTAGAGGTAGGCATATACATACACCAATGGCGATAAATATGTTAATAGGAAATATTAAGGTGCAAAACTTCTCAATTCCATAACTTAACCGTATTTACGGATTCCTTCCGAGAACGGAATTTTAAAAAAATCAGCGGAGGTAATGACGTTTCAATCGTCATTACGAATCCACCATTTGGCGGATGAAGCAATCTGTTTATTTTTTGATAAAATATTATTTTAGTGAAATTCTTGAGTCCACTCCGAAAATAGGCAATTTTCACAAAAAGATCGCCAAAAGAGACTTTTTTGGTTTTGGGTGTTTTCGGAGTGGACTCATTCTTATAATATTGATAATAAGCATACTGCAAAACACGTCAATGCTAGTACTCGGGAGGAATGATGGGTATGAAATTTGAGTATTGTTATTTGTTATTTCTGAAAACATTGACTTTATGGACAGGCTCTAAATAGCAAACGCAAATAAATGTGGTTAGGGCTATTTATGAGCAGTTTAAGTAAACAAAAATTAACATAGGTATTGGTTGTTCAATTTGCCTGTGTTATCCAATTTAAAAAGAATTAGCCCAATAGCACTATTGGTAGAATACTATATTCTGCAAGAATAAATCTACTAACAAACGTTTGCAAATGGTTTAAATGCGCATTTTGCTTCACTAAAAGATAATTTTAAATAGGATTTTGTTATTTATATTAATTCTAAATAAGTGTAGAATTGTTGGAACTCAACTGAATTACAGCGTGATAAGTATTTAATCAAAATACAAAAAGTTAATGAAGCAATAATTGCTATTCATTTAGCTTGCAAATGGCAGTTGCAAAATAGTAGATTTGTGCTTGCTTTTGAAAAAAGTGAAAACTAATACACTAACTTAAGTATGGCGTCTAAGCATTCAATTAAACGAAACTTCAAAGTATTTGTTGTTTTATTCTCTCTTTGGTTATCTTATGGCTCTCAGTCGGCTTTTGCACAAGCATCTGCTGTGCCTACTGATGCAGAAACAATAAAAGCCGGAGAAAGTTTATTTAAACAAAATTGTAAGGCCTGCCACAGCGTGCAGAGCAGGGTTGTGGGTCCGGCATTAAAAAACGTGTATGATCGTAAGGATTTACCTTGGATTAATGCGTTTGTAAAAAACCCTATGAAGGTTATTAAAAGCGGTGACGAATACGCTGTAAAGCTATTTGACGAGTATAATCAAATAGAGATGACTGGGTTTCCTTCATTTACTGATGAGGAAATAGAGTCTATTATGGCGTATGTTAAAGACCAGACCGACAATGCGGTAGTAGCAGCACCTGCTGCGACTGATTTAAAAGCTGAACCCGCAGCATCTCCTTCATCCTATGTAAATGCAATTATTATTGGGGGGTTGGTAGTGCTTGTTATTTTGCTCATTGTGTTAGCAATCATTATTTCTAAATTACGTAGCTATCTAAAAAACACAGAGTTATCTCCTGAAGATCAAGAGTACATTGCCAAGCCTGACGGTATTTTTGCAGCTTTAAGAAATAAAGCACTCATAGGTATTGTAATTGCTGTGGTTACTGCGGTTGTTACAAAGGCCACTATCGATGCTTTATTTACAATAGGTGTGCAGCAAGGGTACGCTCCAACGCAACCTATAAAATACTCACATAAAGTACACGCAGGCGATTATAAAATTGATTGCAATTACTGCCACACAGGTGTTCGCAAATCTAAGAACGCCAACATTCCTTCGGCTAATGTATGTATGAATTGCCACAGTGCCATTAATAAAGGCGCAACTACTGGAACAGAAGAAATTCAAAAAATTTACGATGCCGTTGAGAGTAATACACCAATTGAGTGGGTGAGAGTTCATAATTTACCCGATTTAGCTTACTTTAACCATGCTCAGCATGTAGAAGTAGGCAAAGTGGAATGCCAAACATGCCACGGGCCAATTGAAGAAATGGAAGTAGTAAAACAATATGCCAACCTAACCATGGGCTGGTGTGTTAATTGCCATAGAGATACGGAAATTAGTACCAAAGGAAATGCCTATTATGACAAACTACTTAAAATCCACGAAGGTAAAGGGAGTGACAAGGCTTTTACAGTATCAGAAAATGGTGGATTAGATTGCGCCAAATGTCATTATTAATTATAAAGAAAAAAACTCCAAGTTATATAACTGAACATGGAAATTAAAAAACAATATTGGAAAGGTCTGGAGGAGTTAAGCAAAGATCCTGAATTTGTAAAATACGCAGACAAAGAATTTCCTGAATACTTACCAACTAATTCGCCAACTGGCGGAGAAGAAACCGAAGCGGGAAGCACTCGTAGAGATTTTCTAAAATTAATGGGCTTTGGAATGGCTGCCGTTACGTTAGCTTCGTGCGAAGCTCCTATTCGTAATGCCATTCCTTATGTTAACAAACCTGTTGATGTGGACCCTGGAGTGCCTAATTACTACGCTTCTACTTATATGCAAGGGGGCGATTACGCCAGTGTGGTGGTTAAAACCCGTGAAGGTCGCCCCATTAAAGTAGAAGGTAATACGCTTTCTAAAATTTCGCAAGGCGGTACAAATGCCCAGATTGAAGCTTCCGTTCTTTCTTTATACGATAAAGAACGATTAACTGGGCCTCAAAAAGGAGGAACTGCAACAGATTGGGCTGTAATAGATAAAGAAGTAACCGATAAGTTAGCTGCTATTGCTGGGAAAGGTGGGCAAATTAAATTGGTAGCAAATACCATTATGAGTCCAACTACTTTAAAAGCCATTGAAGAGTTTAAAGCGAAATATGGCAATGTTGAATTAGTTCAATACGATACCCAACCAGCTTATGGTATTACCAAGGCTAATCAAGAAATATATGGAATAGCGGCTGTGCCTAACTATCATTTTGATAAAGCCGATGTGATTGTATCATTCGATGCAGATTTTTTAGGTACTTGGATATCTCCAATAGAATACACCAAAGGATATAGCAAAACCAGAAAGCTTGGCCCTAAAAAGAAAACAATGTCGAGGCATTACCATTTTGAAAGTAACCTTTCATTAACAGGTGCAAATGCTGATTATAGAACTGGTATTAAACCATCGGAGCAAGGTAAAGCTGTAGTTGGGTTATTTAATGCCGTGGCTGCTAAAACAGGAGGTACTTCTATCTCTGGTGGAGGCGAATATAAAAACCTTAAAAAGGCGGCCGCTGATTTGCTAAAAGCAAAAGGTAAATCATTGGTAGTGTCAGGCTCTAACGACCCGGCTGTACAAACGGTGGTTGCAGGCATTAACGATATGTTGGCAAATTATGGCGCAACAATCACTCTAAACGATTACTCTAATGCTCGCAAAGGCGATGATGCTCAAATGAGTGCTTTTGTGGCTGATGCCAAAGCGGGCAAAGTGGATGCAGTTATTTTCTTAAGCAGCAATCCAGTATATAATCATGCTAAAGGTGCAGAGCTAGCCGAAGCTATTAAAAAAGTAGGATTAACTGTTTCAACTTCTGATCGTAAAGATGAAACGGCTTCTTTAACAACTTATATTGCCCCAAATAATCATTATTTAGAATCTTGGGCAGATGCAGAACCTAAAAATGGAACATTCAGTTTAGGGCAGCCTACTATTTCGCCCATATTTAAAACACGCCAAGAGCAAGAAAGTTTATTGGCTTGGTCGGGCAATACCACTCCCTATTTCGAGTATTTAAAAGATAATTGGAAAGCTCGTTTTGGTGGAGGTAAAGAAGGCCTTGCTTTTCAATCGTTTTGGGATAAATGCTTGCAGGATGGAGTGTTGGAAACGCCTGCCGAACCAATTGAGTTTAACGCTACTATTGATGTTGTTACTATTGATGCTGCATCTGCAGCATCATCCATTGCTAAAAATTATAAAGGAGATGGATTTGAACTAGCACTTTATCAAAAAGTGGCAATTGGTGATGGTACACAAGCAAACAACCCTTGGTTGCAAGAAACACCAGACCCGATTGCAAAAACTACCTGGGATAATTATGTTACTGTTTCTCTTTCTGATGCGAAGGCATTAGGGATTACCGAATATGAAGGAAAATCAATTAAAGTTGATTTAACTGTAAATGGTGCTACGCACAGATTACCTGTTGTTATTCAACCAGGTCAAGCAAAAGGCACATTGGGGCTAGCTTTAGGTTATGGCAGAAAAAATGGCGGCAAAGTAGCCAACAATTTAGGTTTTGATGCAAATCCATTAGTAGGAACATTAAATGGGGCTGCTTATTATAATGTAACAACCGGTGTAAATCTTACGGCCACTGATGAAGCGTATCAGGTAGCACGTACACAAACACACCAAACGTATATGGATCGTGGTAATGTTATTCAAGAAGCTACGCTTGCAGCATACCAAAAAGACCCGATGGCAGGTAGAAAAGTGCCAATGATTGCTACCTGGCAAGATTTAGAAGACGGAAAAGTAAAGTCAACCACACTTTCGCTATGGAAAGGGCATGAATACCCAGATCACCATTGGGGATTAGCCATTGATATGAACTCTTGTACAGGTTGTTCTGCCTGCCATGTAGCTTGTGTAGCCGAAAATAATATTCCTGTAGTAGGTAGAGAGGAAGTTATAATGCGAAGAGATATGCACTGGATGCGTATTGATAGGTATTATAGCAGCAATGAAGAAGAACTAGCGAAAGCAGATGGAATGGTGAGCAGATTAGCTGCGTTAGATATAGCCTCTGAAAATCCAGAGGTTACCTTTCAACCCATGATGTGCCAGCATTGTAATAATGCAGGTTGCGAAACGGTTTGTCCGGTAGCAGCAACCACTCACTCCACATCTGGGCTTAACCAAATGGTATATAATCGTTGTATTGGTACTCGCTATTGTGCCAATAACTGTGCGTATAAAGTACGTAGGTTCAACTGGTTTAAATACCACGATAATACACAATTTGATATGAACTCATCGATGAACAACGATTTGGGTAAAATGGTATTGAACCCTGATGTTACCGTTCGTTCAAGAGGAGTAATGGAAAAATGTTCGATGTGTGTGCAACGAATTCAGCACGGCAAATTAGAGGCTAAAAAAGAAGGTAGAAGAACCAATGATGGAGACATTACTACTGCATGTGCTTCCGCTTGCCCATCCGATGCGATTGTATTTGGAAATATGAATGATAATGATAGCATGATTTCTCAGCTTCTTAGAATTAAAAACGAAGAAGGGGATTATGGCATTGATAAGCAGGTACATGAAGAAAGAGCTTATACTGTTTTAGAAGAAGTGGGGCAGAAGCCCAATGTTCTTTACCTTACAAAAATTAGAAATAAAGAAAATAACGAGTCTCACGCTTAATTATATAAGATTACACTATGCAAATATCATCACCTATACGTGAACCGCTAATACATGGAGGCAAAACCATGCACGATGTGTCGGAGGACATCTGCAGGCAGGTTGAAGGTAAACCATCAAAAGGATGGATGGCAGGTTTTGCCGTTTCATTAGCCATTTTAGCAATCGGATCAATTTCGGTTGTTGCCTTACTTTGGGATGGCATAGGCGTTTGGGGTTTAAATAAAACCGTAGGCTGGGCTTGGGATATTACCAACTTTGTGTGGTGGGTAGGTATTGGCCATGCAGGTACATTAATTTCAGCCGTTTTGCTTTTATTCCGCCAAAAATGGAGAATGAGTATTAACCGTGCCGCAGAAGCAATGACCATTTTTGCCGTTATCTGTGCATTAATGTTTCCTGGTTTGCATATGGGGCGTTTGTGGTTAGGGTTTTACTGGGCATTACCTTTACCAAATACCTTTGGGTCGTTATGGGTAAACTTTAACTCACCCTTATTATGGGATGTATTTGCCATCTCCACCTACTTTACGGTATCGTTGGTGTTTTGGTATGTAGGGCTTATTCCTGATTTTGCAACCATTAGAGATAGAGCAAAAAGCAAAGTGTCGAAAGCAATTTATGGCGGTTTAGCCATGGGCTGGATGGGCGGAGCCAAAGACTGGTCTCGTTACGAGTCTGTTTCACTAATACTTGCTGGTTTAGCAACCCCATTAGTACTTTCAGTACATACGATTGTATCTATGGATTTTGCTACCTCAGTTATACCGGGATGGCATACCACTATTTTTCCTCCATACTTTGTGGCAGGAGCCATTTTCTCTGGTTTTGCCATGGTATTAACACTTATGATTGTTACGCGTAAGCTATTTAAGCTAGAGGATTATATTACCATTGGTCATATAGAATTAATGAACATCGTCATTATTGTGACAGGCTCCATTGTAGGTATTGCTTATATTACCGAGTTCTTTATTGCTTGGTACTCAGGTGTGCCGGGTGAGCAATATGCCTTTATTAACAGAGCCACTGGGCCTTACTGGTGGGCCTATGCCACTATGATGACTGCCAATGTGATTTCTCCCCAGCTATTCTGGATTAAAAAAATTAGAACAAGCATTGTTTCAACCTTTGTTATTTCAATTATTGTAAATATTGGTATGTGGTTCGAGCGATTTGTGATTGTTGTAACTTCACTTCATAGAGATTACCTGCCATCGAGTTGGGCAATGTTTTACCCAACCAAACACGATGTAGGGGTGTATCTATTTAGTATCGGTTTCTTTCTTACAGCTTACTTATTATTCTCTAAGTATTTTCCTGTAATTAATATGGCCGAAGTAAAAAGTATTTTAAAATCTGACGGTGAAAAGAAATAAGAAATGGCAGTTGGAAAAAATTATTTAGTAGGAGTATTTGAGGATTCGGACGTAGTGCTTGATTCCATCAAATCGGTGAGAGATAATGGCGTTAGAATTCATGAAGTATTCTCTCCACACGCAATACACGGTATTGATGATTACCTTGGGTATAAGCAATCACGGTTGCCAATTGCCTCGTTCTTTTATGGACTTATAGGCTGCTCTTTGGCTTTGTTTACTATTTATTGGATGTTGGGTTTCGATTGGCCTATGATTATTGGAGGTAAAGATTTTACTTCTCTGCCTCCATTTATTCCGGTAACTTTTGAGTTTACCGTACTGTTGGCAGCCCATGGCATGGTACTTACTTTTTTTATAGTAAGTGATTTAAAACCTTGGGCTAAGCCAAAAGTGTTTGATGTAAGGTGTACAGATGATAAATACATTATGGCAATTGACCTTGCACAAAACAAGCAAAGCAAAGAAGAAATTAATAAGATGCTCGCAGATTCTGGAGCCTCTGAAGTAAATGAAAAAAACTTTGAGTAAGATAAAAAACTTAAATATGAAGTTTAATAGCGTTTTTACACTTTTAGTTGCCACTGCCACAGCTTTATTAATTAGCTGCGGAGCTGGTAAGGATAATACAGGCTACGAGTATGCACCCAATATGTACCACTCGGTTGCTTACGAACCCTTAAAGCAAGTAAAAGATAAAGAATCTGGCCTTTGGGTTAATTCAACAGACGAAAAAATTGGTGAATATTACAGTTCGAACCCACATAATGAGTTTGAAATGAATATGCGTTTACCTGTAGAGAACACAGTAAAAAGAGGCAAATTTTTACCTTACCGTATTCCTAAAGATAGTTTAACATTGGCAGCTGCCACGCTAACAAACCCTTTGCCTAATACAAAAGAAGTATTGGCGGATGGCAAAGCACTTTATGGCAGGTTTTGTAGTCATTGCCATGGAGCAAACGGGATTGATCCTGGTTTAGTAGGAGAACGCTATGCAGGTGTGCCTTCTTATACTTCTGCAGCGGTTAAAAATGCAACCGAAGGGCATCTTTTCCATGTTATCACACTTGGCAAAGGCCGTATGGGAGCACATGATTCGCAGATAAGCCAAGAAGAGCGATGGAAAATTGTTCGATATGTTCAAACCTTACAAAAGCAATAATTAGAAGTTATGACAATTTCAGACGAAAGATTTGAATTTACCTCAGGTGCTAAGAAAAAATTGGTCCTCCTTGTAGTGGTAGGTATTCTGTTTTTATTAGCAGGAATATATTTAGATATAGCAGGAGAGGCTCATAATGCTGGGCATGCAACACTGCAAACAACAGTTTCTAACGACTTAGTAGCTTTTAATGGGGGCGAAGGCGAGGCTACAGCCGAGCATCATGAAACAGCCACTTGGCTTAAAAGGCTCTATACCGATTTATGGATAAATAATGTGTTTTTTGCAGGCCTTGGGCTCATAGGATTGTTCTTTCTTACCTTGCAATATGTAACTCAATCGGCTTGGTCAACTGGGTTTTTGCGGATACCAACCGCTATGGCCAACTGGTTGCCGATAGCTGGAGTGCTTATGCTTATTGTATTTTGGTTTGGCAAACACGATTTATTCCATTGGACACACGAGTACTTATACGATAAGGCAAGCCCTGAGTACGATGCGTTATTAGATGGTAAAAAAGGATTTTTAAACTTGCCCTTCTTCTTAATTAGAATGGTACTCTTTTTTGGAGGATGGACTCTGTTTTTCTACTACATTAAAAAGAAAGTTTTTGCAGAAGATATAGAAGAGCCGGGCGTTGCTCGTTGGAAACAAATTAGAGCATCATCTGCTTGGTTTATTATTTTCTTTGGCTATTCTACTTCTATAGGTGCATGGGATTGGGTTATGTCAATCGACCCTCATTGGTTTAGCACCTTATTTGGTTGGTATGTGTTTAGTAGTTGGTGGGTTTCTGGCTTAGCATTAATTGCACTCATTGTAATTATACTAAAAGAGAATGGGTACTTAGCTATTGTAACCGAAAACCACTTGCACGATTTAGGTAAATTTGTATTTGGCTTTACTATCTTTTGGGCGTACCTGTGGTTCTCCCAGTTTATGTTAATTCACTATGCTAATATTCCAGAAGAAACGGTTTATTTTATTCAACGACTAACAACTGATCAATACAGACCTGTATTTTTCATTAACTTATTTATAAATTTCGTTTTCCCTTTTATGTTTTTAATGACAAGGGATTCTAAAAGAAAGTTAGCCACTATGAAAATCGCTGCCATTGTAATTATTGTAGGACACTGGTTAGATTTTTGGTTAATGATTACACCAGGTGTAATGAAGTATGAGGGAGGTATCGGTTTTATGGAAATTGGAACTGCTTTAATCTACTTGGGTGCATTTTTATGGGTAACACTTAGTAATTTGTCTAAACACTTACTAATCCCTAAAAATCATCCAACATTAGAAGAAAGCTTACACCACCATATTTAACTTCGTTTGCAGTTGTATTTTTCTTAATTTTTACTTATAATACCAATAATGATATAATATAAAAACACATACTAATTTTAATATAATAACTTTAATCAAATAAAATATGCAAAACTTGTTATTAGGCGCAAGTGTAGTGTTGATTTTGGTCATATTGTTTATGATTTATAAATTATCTACACTAATAGGGGTTGTAAAGGGAACTAAATCTGATAAAGAAGTAGGAAGCAATACTATAAATGCTATACTAATGCTGGCATTCCTAATTGTAGGAAGCATAGCTGCTGTATGGTCAGCTGTTTCGTATTTCGATTTATACGACATCCCTGTTGCCTCCGAACATGGTGTTAAAACCGATAGCATGTTCTGGGTTACCATGTGGATTACAGGAGCTGCTTTTGTAATTACCCACATTCTTTTATTCTATTTTGCCTTTAAGTATCGTTATAAAAAGGATGCAAAGGCCATGTATTACCCCGACAACCACAAGCTAGAGATAATTTGGACTGTAGTACCGGCTGTAGTGCTTACCATACTTATTGGGTATGGGCTAACAGTTTGGAACGACATTACAGATACAGCTCCTGAAGAAGCCGAAGTGGTAGAAATTATGGGAGCCCAGTTTGCCTGGAGGGTACGTTACCCAGGAGCTGATAATGCGTTGGGTACATACGATTATCGTAAAATAGATGCTTCCAATGCATTTGGAATAGATCTTTCTGATAAAAACTCGCACGATGATTTTGTGCCAAGAGAAATTCACCTACCTAAAGGAAAGCCCGTTTTATTAAAAATACGAGCTAGAGATGTGCTGCATAGTGTGTATCTACCTCAATTTAGGGTTAAAATGGATGCAGTACCAGGTATGCCAACTCAATTTTGGTTTGTACCTACTAAATCAACGGCTGATATGCGAGCAGAAACAGGAAATAATGATTTTAATTACGAGTTAGCTTGTGCAGAGATATGTGGCAAAGGCCATTTTTCGATGCGTATGATAGTTGTTGTTGATGAGCCAGCTGATTATGATAAATGGAAGAAATCGCAGCAAACATGGCTATCTCAAAACCCTGAGTACTTATCACAGGTGCCAGAAGAGTTACAGGAAGTAGCGATGCTTTCTGCCGGAATTGAAGAAAACGAATCGAAAGATTCTTCATTATAAGAAACTAACAACTGTTATTATGTCAACCGCTCATTTAGATAATTTTACAGATGAAATGGAGCATGATGATCACGATCATCACGAGCAAAGCTTTATTTCGAAATACATTTTTAGTCAAGATCATAAGGTAATTGCAAAGCAATTTTTAATCTCAGGGATAATATGGGCCATTATCGGTGGTTTGTTATCTGTAATTTTTAGATTACAACTGGGGTTTCCTGATATGGATATGGCTTGGTTACGCCCATTATTAGGCCAATGGATTAATATAGATGCTGCCACTGGCTTAGGTAAATTGGACACAGAATTTTACCTCGCTCTAGTAACAATGCACGGTACCATTATGGTATTTTTTGTGCTTACGGCTGGCTTAAGTGGTACATTTAGTAATTTCTTAATTCCGCTTCAAATAGGCGCAAGAGATATGGCTTCGGGCTTTATGAATATGCTTTCGTACTGGTTCTTTTTTGCCTCTAGTATGATTATGTTTGCATCGTTCTTTATTTCAACGGGTCCCGCTTCGGGTAGTTGGGTAATTTACCCTCCATTAAGTGCATTGCCACAATCAATGTCGGGGGCAGGGCTAGGCATGACCTTATGGTTAGTAGCCATGGCATTATTTATTGTTTCTACACTATTAGGCGGTATTAACTACATTGCAACCATTATTAATTTAAGAACTGACGGTATGTCGTTTACCAAGCTGCCCCTTACTATTTGGGCGTTCTTTTTAACGGCTATTATCGGATTACTTTCGTTTCCCGTTTTATTATCTGCAGCCTTATTATTAATATTAGATAGAAGTTTTGGCACAAGTTTTTACTTATCTGAAATTTATATTGGAGGAGAAGCATTACCTAATATGGGCGGTAGTCCCATTTTGTTTCAGCATCTATTCTGGTTCTTAGGGCATCCGGAGGTATATATTGTATTACTGCCTTCTTTGGGTATTACCTCTGAAATTATATCTACCAATTCGCGCAAGCCAATTTTTGGCTACAAAGCAATGATTGGCTCTATGATGGCCATTGCAATATTATCATTTGTGGTATGGGCGCACCATATGTTTGTATCAGGGATGAACCCTTTTGCAGGGTCAATCTTTATGTTGCTTACCCTTATTATTGCGGTGCCATCGGCCATTAAAGCCTTTAACTACATTACTACCTTATGGAAAGGAAATATCATATTTACACCTGCCATGATGTTTTCCATAGGATTGGTATCCTTCTTTATATCGGGTGGCGTAACGGGTATTTTCTTGGGCAATGCGGCACTTGATATTCAATTGCACGACACCTATTTTGTAACAGCACATTTTCATTTAGTAATGGGTAGTGCCGCATTTTTTGGGATGATTGCAGGGGTGTACCACTGGTTTCCTAAAATGTTTGGTCGTATGATGGATCGTAAATTAGGCTATATCCATTTCTGGACTTCATTTATAGGTATTTACCTCATTTTCTTCCCCATGCATTACATTGGCATTGCGGGTTTCCCTCGTAGGTATTACTCTTTTACTAATTTTGATGCCTTTAGCACATTTACCGATTTAAATGCCTTTATAAGTGTTGCAGCCATTGCCACATTTGTTGCTCAGTTAATATTTGTATTCAACTTCTTTTACAGCATATTTAAAGGAAAGAGAGCTACTCAAAACCCTTGGGACTCCACTACTTTAGAGTGGACAACGCCTATTGAACCCGGGCATGGAAACTGGCCTGGGCCAATTCCAAAAGTATATCGTTGGCCTTATGATTATAGCAAACCGGGTGCGAAAGAAGATTTTATAATGCAAACCGTACCTTATGCTCAAACACCAGAGTCTAATTTGCCACACGAGCAAGAGTTAGCAGGGTTAGAGGGCAAAGATGATAACGCAATAAAGGTAGATTAACGTTGGCTGATTTATTATTAAATACTGTTCAGGTAATTAGTTCGAAAGAACGCATAAAAGCCTATGTGGAACTTTTAAAGTTAAGGTTATCATTTTTGGTGGCTTTTTCATCAGCCTTTGGTTATGCTTTAGGTGCTGTTAACTTTAGCTGGTCTGTATTAGGCTGGTTGTTTTTGGGAGGCTTTTTGGTTTCGGGGGCTTCGGTTACCATTAATCAAATCTTAGAAAAGGATTTGGATAAACTAATGAAGCGCACCCAGAAAAGACCACTGCCCACTAATCGTATTTCAATACAAGAAGCAACAGTTTTTACCGTTGTGGTGGCCGTTATTGGCTTGGGAATATTAGCGCTTACTACTAATTGGTTAACAGTAGCTCTTTCAATACTATCGTTAGTATTATACAGCTTTGTTTACACACCTTTAAAAAAGGTTGGGCCTATTGCTGTATTTGTGGGAGCTATACCAGGCGCATTACCGCCATTATTGGGTTGGGTAGCTGCTACTGGTCATATTTCCACAGCGGCCTTGGTCATATTTGGCTTGCAATTTATTTGGCAATTCCCTCATTTTTGGGCCATTGCATGGGTTGCCGATGAGGACTATAAAAAAGCCGGGTTTAAACTATTACCTGCCGGAGGTAAAAAAGATTTGAATACGGCTTTTCAGATAATGATTTATACAATGGTGCTAATTCCATTAGGGGTTTTGCCATCTCAATTTGGAATCACAGGTTTATACTCTGCATTTGTAGTTACCTTATGCGGAGCTTTATTTTTTGCACAAACATTTTACTTAATGAAACAGTGTTTGGTAGGCGAAGAAAGTTCGTATAAAGCTGCTCGTTCTATCATGTTTGGATCGTTTTTATATTTGCCGGTAGTGCAAATCGCATTAATTTTAGATAAAGTATAATGGTTACTGAATTAAATATAAAAGAAGTACCTCAAAAACAATTAGGCATAAACCCCAAAAAATTTATTCTTTGGTTATTTATGGTATCTATTGTTATGGTATTTGCCGCACTTACTAGTGGGTTTATTGTGCGCCAAGCCGAAGGAAATTGGTTAATATACGAGCTGCCTTCGCAATTATGGGTAAGCACTGTTATTCTACTTATAAGTAGCTTAACAGCTCATTGGGCTTTAAAAGCTGCCCAAAATAACAACAGTTTACAAACAAAACTAGGCCTTTGGGTTACACTTGGGTTGGGGCTTGTGTTTTTATCCACCCAATTTTGGGTTTGGGAAATATTAGTACAGCATAATGTATATTTAGTGGGCAACCCAGGAGGTTCCTTTTTATACGTGTTAATGGGCGTTCATGGCTTCCATTTAATAAGCGGGTTGATTTACATCATCATTATGTTGGCTAAATCATACCGAGCAAATAAAGTATCCGATATCCAATTTCAATTAAGTTTAAGTACAACGTACTGGCACTTTTTGGATGGATTATGGATTTATTTATATGTGTTTTTAATTATATATCATTAATAAAAAAATAGTATGTCAGCTACAAGTACAACACTAGCAGCATCTGATTGGACTGGAGGGAAATCGCCTTTTAACGTAAGCTACGGTAAGCTTATGATGTGGTTATTTCTGCTTTCTGATGCTTTTACTTTTTCAGGGTTTTTAATTGCCTATGGCTTGGTACGTTTTAGTGCCGATTCGTGGCCAGTGCCCGAAGAAGTGTTTAATGCAATGCCCTTTATGCATGGGGTAAATGCACCACTCATTTTTGTGGGCATTATGACGTTCATTCTTATCCTAAGTAGTGTAACTATGGTGATGGCAGTAGATGCCGGGCATAGAATGGATAAAAAAGGGGTGGCCAAATGGATGGGCTGGACGATTATTGGCGGAGCCGTATTTTTAGGTTGCCAGGCTTGGGAGTGGACACACTTTATAATTGGTACAGGTGGTGGCGGTGCCAGTTTAACTTGGAACGAATACGGCCCTGCTAGTTTTGCCGCATTCTTTTTCTTTATAACGGGTTTTCATGGCACCCACGTTTTAAGTGGAGTTGTCATAAATTATTTGGTGTATTATAACACTATTCGTGGTGTTTACGAAAAAAGGGGGCATTACGATATGGTGGAAAAAGTAGGTCTTTACTGGCACTTTATCGACCTTGTTTGGGTATTCGTTTTTACCTTTTTCTACCTTGTATAATTATTGAACTTAGAAATTTAAAGATATGACTACTGAAGAAAATACCGTTGTTGTACAGCCCGTAGATAAAGCTAAAATAAAGCATATTGTTAAAGTGGCTATTATTTTGGGCATTATTACTTCGTTTGAATTTGCCATTGCATTTACATTGAGTGCCGGTGGGGTAAAAACGTCTATTTTTGTAATTATGACCCTTGTAAAGGCATTTTACATTATCTGGGAATTTATGCACTTAGGCGATGAGGTTAAAGGGTTAAAATGGACAGTTATTGCGCCCGTTTTATTTGTAATTTGGCTACTGGTAGCCTTATTAATGGAAGGTTCGGCCATTTATGCGGTTAAATTTTAGAGAAGAATTAACCGACTGTTACGCAAAGCCTCTTTACCGTCATTCCTATTCATGCGAAGGTAGGAATCTGTAAATTATAGCGATTTTACAGGGTGTTTACATAACATCAATAATTAACTCATTTTGTAAGTCAGGCTATCTTTGATAATCTGGCTTTTTTATTTCTAAAAATGGATAAAACGATTAAAATATTATTCCTTATTGCGGCACTTGTTATTCCTAGTATGGTGTATATTTTTTTACGTGGGTTTGGCGAAAATAAATTTGAAATACCTGTTTATTACCCCAATGGCCTCACAATTGAAGGGTGCAGTTCAGATACCTCTACTACTCATTTAGTAAAATTTGAAAACTATAAATTGCAGGGTGCCCAATTATTTTATTTTCCGAAATGGGTAAATTCTAACGAGTTTTATAGGCAATGTGAACGAATTATGGCAAAGCCCTACCAAGTGGTTTTTATTGCCATAGCTGATACAACTTTGCAAAGTAAATTGGGCAATACATTGGTGGTAGCGGATGAAAATCAACTATTTAACATTGCCAATTGCGCCTTGGTGCTAGGGCAGGAAGTTGCTATTGCAAAGCCCATCTTTAATAGATTGGTGCTAGTAGATGCTAAAAAACGAATTAGAGGCTATTATAATGGTGCTGACCTAGAAGATATGGATCGATTAGATATTGAACTTGATATATTAAGTAAAGAGAAGGATGAATAAATTAGTAATTATTGGCTTGAGCGTGGTGGTGCCTTTGTTGGTAGCAATTTTGTTTTTTACGATTGAGTCGGAATCGGAGGCTGTTTGGGTACACTCACTACCATTGGTTAATGCCTCGCTAAATGGCACTACGGCAATTGTTTTAATGCTTGCTGTCTTTTTTATAAAAAGAGGAAATGAGCAAGTGCATAAACGGCTGATGCTCACTGCTTTTGTATTGGGTGTATTGTTTTTAGGCTCGTATGTAACGTACCATGCTTCTGTACCCTCTACCAAATTTGGTGATGTTAACGGTGATGGGGTAGTAGATGCCAATGAACTGCTCGAAATTGGCTCCATGCGGATGGTGTATTTAGGCCTATTGCTCTCACATATACTTATGGCAGTAGCCGCTTTACCACTTATTTTAATGGCCTTTAATTATGGCTTAAAAGGAGATAGAGCCAAGCACCGAAAAATGGTAAAATTCACTTTTCCTGTTTGGCTTTATGTAGCTATAACAGGAGTTCTGGTGTATTTGTTAATAAGCCCGTATTATTAAAACTCGGAGTGCGACTGCGAGCCGCCCCGATTGCATGCATAAATCTATATTTAATTGTTGTTATAATAACGAGTATTTTACATTGAGTTTATAAGTTGAACACAAGGAATGCGTGTTTAAGTGTTAGTAATTAACACACTAGCTCTTTACTGAGCTTTTTACCTGTTTCTAAATAATGGTTTACTGCCCTTTCCCAGTAGCGCATATCATCATGAAAATGTTTGGCAACCATGGAGGTAATCATGGTTTTTCCTAATTCGCTCAAGGCTGTATAGCGGTACGTCAATTCTGCGGTACAACCTTCGGCAGATTCATTTAATTGGATGGAAATTCGAACGGTAAAAAGTCCTTGGGTTACTCTCGTAAATTCAACCCAATTTATATCGGGTTCATATTCAGTTACTAGCCATACGGTTTCTATTCCTTGCCCAAAGGGTGTAATAAAAACACAGTTTTTTTCGATAACCCCTGAACGGGAATACACCATTTCAAAATTCCACCCATCAATCCATTCTAATTCTTTTACTGGGCATAATAGTGGAAATACTTCATTCGTATTGAAGCTATAGTGGTGAATGTAATTAAATGTTTGCGCAAACATGAAACAATTATACTAAATTTTTAATCTATCTATTTCAATTTTACTAGCTCTTCTTACTTTAGTAGTTCTTTTAAGCACTAATTTTTCAGATTCAATGAAGTTACTACACTTATCACACAAAATACGCTTTTTTTTTGTTTGTTGTGTTGCTGTTGCTATTATTCCCTTTTCGCTTTGTTGTTTTAACGCAAAAAATCTGATTCCCATTATTGCTTTAAACCTTATTTTCTCAGCGTTCTTTTGCGAGAGATATTTGTTAACTGATGTAAAATAATTTACGTCATTCTTCTCGAGTATTCGGGAGGAATCGTAGATATGGATAAGACATTAGCATTATAGAGGCTATAAATTTAATAATCAAGGTCGGACAATAGTCAGACCAAAAAATGACACCAATCTGACTGCCGTCTGATTTAAGCAAAGATAAATTTTTAAATTTCTTGAACTTGCTCTTAAACTTAAATAAATATACATACTTCTTTCTATTTTGAGCCAACAAGTAATTTTTTTCAATTATTTCACTTGTCAATAAAATTTTTAGTTGCTCGATAAAATTATTGACATCTTTCTCTGATGAGATTTTGACATCTTCAGCATAGTGATCTCCATATTTGCCAATATAAATATTAACCCAATTTTTCCATAAAAGAAAATTCATTTTAAGCGATATATTATTGTTAGCAATAATTGCAATATCTAACTCTGAGTCCACTCCGATAAAGTCATTTTGCAAAAACCGACAAATCTGAAATTTTGCAAAAAAGGCAATCTATCGTCTATTGTTTTTAGTACCAACGTTCTGAAAGCGAAAATCAACGCATCAAACATGTACACAAATAATTTTTGTGCCCAAAAAGTTGATTTTTGTGCCATTTTTTCTGCAAATTTTAATATTCGAATAAAATTTACCCATAGACATCTCATATCAGCCCACATTTGATGCTTAATCAAGCCTCGATATCGACTTTTGGCATTTGGATAATGGTAGCCGATTTGAAAAATTGTAGCTTCAACATTATTGCGCTTCTGTAAAACTTCTACAGGCGTTTCTTCAATTTTCTTTCTTACTTTACTCGTATCATTTTCTTTCTGCGTAAAGTACCGATAGCCTTTAGCTGTTTTGATTCGCCATTTCTGCTCATTATTTTTTCCTCTAATCTTAGTCACCTCCAGAAACGCTCTTGTTTTGGTATCCAATACAGTAAGTTCATCATTTTCTAATAAATCTAATTGATACCTGCTTTTTGCTCCCTGTATGGCATGTAAGTATAAATTAATATCTTCTTTAGTACAAAAAACCTGATTATCTGGGCTGTGATACGCTCCGTCTGCATGGATATTTTCTGTTTTATCTAAAAACACCTTTTCTACTTTCTCAATGCTTTCTTGCACAAAGTCAACATCAGAAGCGGTAACCTTTTTCATAGTTACATCTCCTATGAGGTTTAATCCTTTATCATCGCAACTTTCTGTGGCATTGAAACTGTAACCTTTAACTTTATTGCCGTCTTTATTGCGAAAATCACAATCTGTATCATGAGGTGACTGGATAGATTTCGCTGATATATCTTCCTTCTTTCGGGGTATTACAAGTTTTGCTTCGTTTATCCTGAATTGCTGATGAAAAACCCTTTCCAGTGTTGTGTAATGAGTGCTTTTTACTGTACAGAACAGAGGCAACACCTTGTGTATTAACGCTCCAAGCTCCTGAAGTTTGGTTTTTACTTCCTCACTCGTGCTGGTATAAACCACTTTATTCCCTTTGAATTTTAATAACTCATCCAACTGCTCTTCTAGCTTACTACCGATTATCCCTGTTTTTTTTACTTCTTTATAAAACAGGCGAAGTGTTTCATGCACCAACTCATAACGGCTAAGGATTTGTCAATAAATAGATCAATATAGTATTTTTATTATCTTTGATAAAAAAAAAGATAATGGAAACAGATTACATAATAAAGGAACGAATAGAAACTATTCTTCCGCTACTCAACGAACGTCAAAGCAGGGTTT
>Ga0256839_1001648_pt1 | contig 26617 bp, 23 predicted proteins | sample 354166metaG_FD_185968 | JGI IMG/M metagenome (GOLD analysis project Ga0256839, IMG submission 185968) | Hydrothermal vent microbial communities from Mid Atlantic Ridge, Atlantic Ocean - 354-166 | ecosystem: Environmental > Aquatic > Marine > Hydrothermal vents | place: Atlantic Ocean: Mid... | reverse complement strand
GTATCGCCGCCCAGCTTGGCTGCGCTGTTGCGCGCCAGGATCTCCAACTCCTCCAGGATGGCCTTTTTGCCGCGCTCAAAGAAGAGTATTTTATCCAGCACCGAGACGGTCGTGGTGCCAATTACCTTGCAGTGAGAGGCGCTCTTTGCGGTCATCAGCCGCACATGATCTGCCTGGGGCGAGAGTTTTACCAGCGAGCAACCTGTGGTCAGCAGGGCGCTGGCGATGAGTAGAGAGAGCTGTTTTTTCATACGGTTTTCCTTGGGTTTTTGATCATTTTAGCGCGTAAAAACCGGCCTGCATGTGAGATAGCCAGAACAGTTCTGCGGTCTTGAAACCGGCCTCTTTCAGCAGTGCCAGATGGGCATCGACGGTGATTGGGAGACATGAACTGCCAAGGTGCTCGATGTAGGCACGCGCCTCCTCTTCGGTTCTGCCCTGTGAGCACTGGTAGCTGATCCAGCGTTTCAGGCCGATCCTGTTGCCCTCCGGCGTGTTTGGCTGGATGGTCTCCAGGGTGATGTAGACGCCACCATCGGCCAGTGCATCGTGGCATTGCCGGGTGGCCTGCAGGCGATCCTCCTCCTTGAGGTAGTGGTGCGCCAGTGCGGCAGTGATCACCTGGGGGCAGGGGAAGCCGGTCAGATCGAGCGCCTCGCTGCCCACGGTACCGACCATCATCAGCTGGTGCTGTGGGATGCGTGCCAGATTCATGCGCGCCTGCATCAGCATCTCTTGTGAGGGGTCGGCCAGCAGGTAGCGTGTCGAGCGGAAGGTCTGGTGTGCCTCCTGAATCATGTTGCCGGTGCCGCAGCCGGTGTCCAGCCAGTTCTTTACCTCCGTCTGGGTGTGTTTGACAATCTCCACCGCCTCATAATAGAAGTTCTGAAAGTAGGGGGTGGTCTGGCGCAGGTTGTTGTTATATTCGGCGGCGCTGACAGGGATGGCGTTGTCGATCATGGGTCTCTCTGTTGCAGACAGGCTCTGTTGGAGATGGATTGAGTAGTGGATATTCTAACCTTCAGCCGCGCCCAATGGCAGCATGAATTCGGGCTGTGCATGATTGCTGGATGTTCTGAATAATAGGTCACAGCGCCCTTGCGCTGATGAGTAAGTGGCATTATTGTACTGTTCGAGAGTCGGCCGGATGGTCGCCGCTTTTGCGAGCGGAGGAAAGTCCGGGCTCCACAGGGCGAGGTGCCAGGTAACGCCTGGAAGGCGCAAGCCTATGGAAAGTGCCACAGAAAATATACCGCCAGCCTGGCTGGTAAGGGTGAAATGGTGCGGTAAGAGCGCACCGCGCCGGTGGCAACACCGGTGGCAGGGTAAACCCCACCTGGAGCAAGACCAAATAGGGGGGCAGGCAGCCTTGAGCTGCAACGTATGGCCCATACGGCTCCCGGGTAGGTTGCTTGAGATGCATGGCGACGTGCATCCTAGATGAATGACCATTCTCGACAGAACCCGGCTTACAGGCCGACTCTCACCTCCTTATTCCCCTTTTGTCTGCCTGGATGGCGGGGGCAGCGTGTCGCATCTTAATAAACCACATTAAGTCCGTCTTCTACTCGGCTGTTTTTTAGCGCCTTATTTTTCGTCGTTCTCCTTACGTTTCCCCTCCTAAGTCCCTGTCTTTAAAGGAAGTTTCCCGCTGTTTTATCTTGACAGGGTGGTGCCGTGTGTCTAAAGTTGGTGAAAAGTGGGAATAAGTGGTTAAAAAGGGATAATTGTCTGTTGAGGGGAGAATCTTTTGTTCCGCGGTGTTAACAACATCAGCCTTGATGCGAAAGGGCGCATGGCTATTCCGACCCGTTTTCGGGAGAGCCTGAGGTCTAGCTGTGCGTCACAGTTGGTGATTACCGTGGATACAGATCGCTGCCTGCTCATCTACCCGCTGCCGGAGTGGCAGGAGATCGAACACAAGCTGGTGAAATTACCCTCCCTCAATAAGGCTGCCCGTGATCTGCTGCGCATGCTGATGGGCAACGCCACAGATGTCGAGATGGATGGCCAGGGGCGCATCTTAATTCCCCCCGCACTGCGTGACTATGCCAAGTTGGAAAAAAAGGCCGTCATGATTGGTCAGGGGCACAAGTTTGAGCTGTGGAATGAAGAGAGCTGGAACAGTCGGTTAAGTGAGTGGCAGGAGACAGATTTGGAACAGCTGGAGCTGCCGGCTGGTCTGGAAAATTTTTCGCTCTGAGCCGTGATGGATGCTCATCAAACAGTACTGCTGCATGAGGCGGTAGCGGCGCTGAACATAAAAGAGTCCGGCTGCTATGTGGATGGCACCTTTGGGCGGGGTGGACATAGCAAGCTGATAATGCAGGCAATGGGGTCGGAAGGGCGTCTGCTGGTGATTGATAAAGACCTGGCTGCGATTGAATCCGGGCAGCGGCTTTTTGCAAATGATAACCGTTTTATTATTGAGCAGGGCTCCTTTGCGATGTTGAACCAGCTGACAGATCGGCACGGTCTGACTGGCAAAGTGGATGGCCTGCTGCTGGATCTGGGTGTCTCCTCCCCGCAACTGGACAGTGCAGAGCGGGGGTTCAGTTTTATGCATGATGGTCCTTTGGATATGCGCATGGATACGACGAACGGTATGAGTGCAGCAGCCTGGCTGGCTCAGGCGGAAGAGCATGAGATCACCCGGGTGCTCAAAACCTATGGTGAAGAGCGTTTCGCCAAACGTATCGCGCGTGCCATTGTCGCAGCCCGCCAGGAGGCTGCGATTGAAACCACAGGTCAGCTGGCGGCGATTATTGCGCAGGCCAACCCGGTAAAAGAGCCGGGCCGCAACCCCGCAACCCGAAGCTTTCAGGCCATCCGCATCTTTATCAACAGAGAGCTGGATGACCTCTCCGATTGTCTCGACCAGGTACTGCGGGTGCTGGCTCCCGGCGGGCGGCTGGTCGTGATCAGCTTCCACTCCCTGGAAGACCGAATGGTAAAACGCTTCATGCGAGATCATGCGCGTGGTGATGATTTTCCTCCAGGTCTGCCGGTAACCAAGGATCAGCTCTGCCCCCGCTTGAAACTGATTGGCAAGGCGATTCGTCCCTCTGCCTCCGAAGTGAGCCAGAACCCCCGCGCCAGAAGTGCCGTATTGCGCATTGCAGAGCGGCCATCATGAGATATGGGCAGCCACTGCTGATTGTCTTTCTGCTGCTGGCGGTGCTGGCCTCCGGCATCAGTGTTGTGCATGCCAAATATGCCAGCCGCAAGCACTTTGTTGCACTGCAACAGCTGCTGGCAGAGCGTGATGCTGCCGATGTGGAGTGGGGCAGACTGCAGCTGGAAGAGAGCACCTGGGGCACCCATGGCCGGGTGGAGCTGCTGGCCCGTAAAAAACTGGATATGCATGCTCCCGTAGCGCATGAGATTGTGATCATTACCCCCTGAAACCATGGCAACCACGAAACGAAAAAAGCGCGCAATCCAGGCGCAACAGCAGACCATGCTGGAGCTGCCAAGCTATACTGGCCGCCGCCGCGTGCTGTTGAGCCTGCTCTCTCTGGCGCTGATTGCATTGGTTGCCAAAGCCGTGGACCAGCAGGTGCTGGAGAGAGACTTTCTCCAGTATGAGGGAGAGCGGCGTCACCTGCGGGTCGTGGAGATACCGGCTCACAGGGGAATGATCACTGATCGCAACGGTGAGCCATTGGCGATGAGTACACCGGTGGATTCTGTCGGTGCCAACCCAAAATTGCTCAAACCTGATGGCAAGACACTGGCTCAGTTAGAGAAGATACTGGGTAAAAACCCGGATGACCTGCGTCACTTACTGGCCCGTTATGGTAGCCGGGACTTTATCTATTTGAAGCGCCGGGTAAACCCTGATGTGGCTGCACAGGTTATGGAGCTGGCTCAAACCAAAAAACTGGCAGGCATTGAGCTACGGCGCGAGTATCGCCGCTACTATCCGGGCGGAGAGGTTTTTGCCCATGTGATTGGCTTTACCAACATAGATGATCAGGGCCAGGAGGGGATGGAGCTGGCTTATGACGAGTGGCTGCTTGGTAAGCCAGGGGCGAAAAGAGTGATACGTGATGGACGCTCCCGGATTGTAAAGGATGTGGAGAGCATTCGTGTGCCAAAACCGGGCAAGCCCCTGGTGCTGAGTCTGGATCGGCGGCTGCAATATCTGGCCTACCGGGAGCTGAAAGCGGCCGTGGTGCAGCACAAGGCACGCTCAGGTTCAGCGGTGATGCTGGATGTGCGTACCGGCGAGGTACTGGCCATGGTCAATCAGCCCTCCTATAACCCAAATGGCTCGCGTGACAGCCGTGGCGGGGTGCTCAGAAACCGGGCGCTGATCGATGTCTTTGAACCCGGCTCCACCATGAAACCCTTTGCGGTAACTGCGGCGATGGAGCTGGGCATAATCACCCCCTCCACAATCATTGATACCCGGCCGGGCACCCTGCGCGTAGGGCGTGCCGTGGTGAAGGATCACCATAACTATGGCGTGCTGGATGTGGCAGGTGTCATTCGTAAATCCAGCAATGTCGGTGTCAGCAAGATTGCGCTGGATCTGCCGCAGGAGGCGCTTTGGAAGGCCTACTCCCGGCTCGGTTTCGGGCAGGCCAGCTCGGCCAGCTTTCCGGGGGAATCTGCCGGTCAGCTCGCCCCCTATCGACGTTGGGCAAAGATTGACCAGGCCACACTCTCTTTCGGATACGGTATCTCCGTCACACCTTTGCAGCTGGCACAGGCCTATAGTGTGCTGGCGGCAGATGGGATCCTGTACCCCGTATCACTGTTGCGCCAGGAGCAGCCGCCCGAAGGCCAGCGGGTGATGAGCAGAGCCACGGCAGTGGCCATGCGCGGGATGTTGGAGTCGGTTGTCTCGACAGAGGGGACAGCCCCTGCTGCTGCGGTGGCGCGGTATCGGGTGGCCGGTAAAACCGGCACAGTGAAAAAATCCATCGCAGGAGGCTATGCAGAGGATCGCTATCTGGCCGTATTTGCGGGATTGGCACCCGTCAGCAACCCCCGTCTGGCGATGGTTGTGATGTTGAATGAACCCTCCGCAGGTGAGTTTTATGGTGGGCAGGTGGCGGCTCCGGTATTTTCAAAAATCATGGCGGGCGCATTGCGACTGCTGAATATTGCCCCCGATGCCCTGGAGACCCCTGGCGTGCGGCTTGCGGCCGGGATGGTGCAACCATGATGACGGCTCAGTCACTCAACCGCCAGTGGTACCTCTCAACCCTGCTCTCGAACCGGGTTCGGGTACGACCGTCGCAAGACCCTGCCATCTCCAGTATCTCACTGGATAGCCGCAGCGTAGAGCCGGGCAGCCTTTTTCTGGCCTGTGCCGGTGAGCGGCAGCACGGGCTGGATTTTGTGTTTCAGGTATTGGAGCAGGGGGCGGCGGCTATCCTGTGTGAACCCGGTGGTGACTGGCCGCAGGCCCAAATCGACGCGCTGGCTACCGAGATCGCGGTGCCACTGCTCTCAATGGAGGGGTTGAGCCAGCAGGCCAGCCAGCTTGCGGCACGTTTTTATGGCGAACCAAGCCAACAGATGAAGGTGATCGGCATCACCGGCACCAATGGCAAGACCAGCTGTAGCCAGTTTCTGGCAGAGGCGCTACAGGGCAGCATGCCCTGCGGCATCGTCGGGACGCTGGGCAGTGGTTTTCCTGGCGCGCTACAGGCCGGTCGCCACACCACACCTGAGCCGGTAGTGCTGCAATCCATCCTGGCAGATTTGAGAGACCGGGGTGCGCAGGCGGTGGCGATGGAGGTCTCATCACATGCGCTGGAGCAGGGGCGGGTGGCTGCGGTGCGGTTTGAATCTGCGGTGCTGACCAACCTGAGCCGGGATCATCTCGATTTCCATGGCGACATGGCAAGCTATGCGGCCGCCAAACAGCGCCTGTTTGAACAACCCGGCCTGAGATCTGCGGTACTGAATCTGGATGACCCCTTTGGCTGGAGCCTGCTGGAACGGCTGTCCGAAAGCGTGCAGGTGGTGGCCTATGGCCTGTCACGCCCGGATCGCCCGCTGCCAAACCGGATTAACAATTGGCTCTGGAGCCAAGAGATCAAACCCACCCGGCAGGGCATGCAGATCCAGCTGGAGAGCAGCTGGGGCAGCGGGGTTATCGACAGCCAGCTGCTGGGGCGTTTCAACGTCAGCAACCTGCTGGCGGTACTGGCGGTGCTGCTGGAGCAGGGGGTGCCGATGGCGCAAGCGCTACAGCGGCTCTCTGCGCTGCAGACGGTGCCGGGTCGGATGGAGCGCTTTGGTGGCGGTGAGCAGCCGCTGGTCGTCGTTGATTACGCCCATACGCCAGATGCGCTAAAGCAGGCCATCACTGCGCTGCGGCCACACTGCACGGGTCGTCTGATCTGTCTACTGGGTTGTGGTGGGGATCGTGATCGTGGCAAACGCCCGCTGATGGGGGCGCTGGCCCAACGGCTCTGTGACCGGGTGATCGTGACTGATGACAACCCCCGCAATGAGGAGGGCGACCGGATCATCGCCGATATCCTTGCCGGCATGAGCCGCCCTGATGAGGTGCAGGTGCAGCGCAACCGGGCCGAAGCGATCCGCAGTGCAGTGGCACAGGCGCAGGTGGGTGATCTGGTACTGGTCAGTGGCAAGGGGCATGAGACCACCCAGCAGTGTGGGGATCTGAGCCTCTATTTCAGTGATCGGGAGCAGGTGCAGAAGGCGCTTGCCGGAGCAGTGAGCCGATGATCACCTTCTCGCTTACGCAGGCCGCAAAACAGCTGAATGGCCGGGTTGTGGGGGGCGATGTCTGCTTTCAATCGGTCAGCACCGATAGCCGCACCCTCTCGGAAGGGGATCTCTTCGTGGCACTGCAAGGCCCCAGCTTTGATGGCCATGAACATCTGGGTCAGGCGCAGGCCCGAGGTGCCGTTGCGGCCATGGTAAGCCGCCAGATGCCCTCTGATCTGCCGCAGCTACAGGTGGCAGATACCCGACTGGGGCTGGGTCAACTGGCGGCAGGGTGGCGTCAGGCCAGTTGTGCCGAGATGGTGGCGGTCACCGGCAGCAACGGCAAGACCACAGTAAAAGAGATGATTGCCGCGATCCTCTCCCGACAGGGGCCGACACTGGCCACTCTCGGTAACCTGAATAATGAGATCGGGCTGCCACTGACCCTGCTGCGACTGCAGGATGAGGCCTACGCAGTGGTGGAGCTGGGTGCCAACCACCCGGGTGAGATCAAATACCTGAGTGACATTGCCCAGCCCGATATTGCGCTGCTGAACAATGCCGGCAGCGCCCACCTGGAGGGCTTTGGTTCGCTCGAAGGGGTAGCCAGAGCCAAGGCTGAGATCATCTCTGGTCTGGCTGAGGATGGGGTCTTTCTGTTCAATGCCGATGATCGCTGGGCAGGGCTCTGGCGCGAGCTGGCAGCGGGTCGGAAAATCTGCACCTTTGGCATGCGGCATGCGGCCGATGTCAGCAGCCCGGAAGATGCTATCGAGACACACTGGGATGAGTCCGGGTTTTTTAGCCGCTTCCCGGTCACCACCCCCAGCGGGGAGGTTGAGATTGACCTGCCGCTGGCGGGCCGCCACAACCGGATGAATGCCCTGGCCGCCATTGCGGCCACGCAGCTGATGGGGATCAGCCTGCAACAGATCCGTGCGGGCCTGCTGGGGTTGCAGCCGGTGCCGGGGCGGCTGCAGCCGGTTGTCGGTGCGAATGGGGTACGCATCATTGATGACAGCTATAACGCCAATCCTGACTCGGTGGCGGCGGCCATTGCGGTGCTGGCTACCGCTCCGGGGCGTCGTTTTCTGGTGTTGGGTGATCTGGCAGAGCTGGGGCTGGAGGCAGAGCCACGGCACGAAAGGCTGGGGCGGCAGGCACAGGAGGCAGGGATCGAACGGCTCTACTGCCTGGGTGATCTCTCGCGCGCCACAGCCCAGGGTTTTGGGGCGGCTGCCCAGTGGTTTCAGGATCACGCTTCACTCATTGCTGCCCTGAAAGCGCAGCTGACCCGAGGTGATACGGTATTGATAAAAGGTTCTCGCAGTGCCCGAATGGAGCAGGTGGTGAAGGCGTTGGCTACCGGAGGTGGAGCATAATATGCTGGTCTATCTTGCAGATTATCTGACCCAGTACCACAGTGGCTTCAATGTCTTTCAGTACCTGACCCTGCGCGCCATTCTGGGTGTGCTGACGGCGCTGATCATCTCCTTCGTGGTGGGGCCGGTCATGATACGCCGTCTGAGTTTTCACCAGATCGGGCAGACCGTCCGGAATGATGGGCCAGAGAGCCATCTTGCCAAGGCCGGTACGCCCACCATGGGAGGTGCCCTGCTGCTGGTGGCGGTGGTGGTGAGTACCCTGCTCTGGTCAGATCTGGCCAATCGCTATGTCTGGGTATTGGTGATTGTGACGCTGCTGTTTGGTGCCATCGGCTTTGTGGATGACTACAAAAAGATCGCGCTGAAAGACTCCGTAGGGCTGCCGGCCCGGAAAAAGTATCTGTGGCAATCGGTGGTCGGTTTTGGTGCGGTCTGCTTTCTCTATGCGACCGCCTCGCTCCCCAGTGAGACCCAGCTCATCATCCCTTTCTATAAAGACATCATCGTGGATCTTGGCTTCTTTGGGTTTGTGGTGCTGGGCTATTTTGTCATCGTGGGCACCAGCAATGCGGTCAACCTTACCGACGGGCTGGATGGGCTGGCTATCATGCCCACGGTGCTGGTGGCGGGTGCCCTGGGGATCTTTGTCTACATCTCGGGCAATGTCACCTTCTCCAACTATTTGATGGTGCCCTACCTGCCGGGTGTGGGTGAGGCGGTGGTCTTTTGCGGTGCCCTGGTGGGGGCTGGGTTGGGCTTTTTGTGGTTTAACGCCTATCCGGCCCAGGTCTTCATGGGTGATATCGGTGCGCTTGCGCTGGGGGCGGCGCTGGGGCTGCTGGCGGTCATCGTGCGTCAGGAGCTGGTGCTGCTGATCATGGGGGGGGTCTTTGTGATGGAGACCATATCCGTCATCCTGCAAGTGGCCTCCTTTAAATTAACTGGGCGGCGCATCTTTCGCATGGCGCCACTGCACCACCACTATGAGCTGAAGGGGTGGCCGGAGCCGCGCATCATTGTGCGCTTCTGGATCATTACCGTCATCCTGGTTTTGATCGGGCTTGCGAGCCTGAAGATCCGTTGATTCCGCAAGGGTGAGATGAATAGAGCAGCGATAGAGATGACAGAGCAGCAACTGCAAACCGGAGCCGCGCATCCCCGAACCCTGATTGTGGGGATGGGGCTGACCGGACTCTCCTGTGTGCGCTATCTGCAGGCGCACAATGTGCCGGTTGTGATCATTGATAGCCGATCCCACCCGCCCGGCCTGGCCGCGCTGCGGGAGCAGATGCTTGGAGCCTCTGTGGTGACCGGCGGTTTTGATCCACGCGTCTTTGCCTCGGCCAAGCGGATAATCGTCAGTCCGGGGGTATCCATTCAGGAGCCGCAGATTCGTGCGGCGCGTGCACGAGGGGCTGAGATTATTGGTGATATTGAGCTGTTTGCGCGTGAGGTAAAGGCACCTGTGGCAGCCATCACCGGCTCCAATGGTAAAAGCACCGTAACGGTGCTGCTGGGCGAGATGGCGCGCCGTGCCGGAAGTGAAGTGGTCGTGGGGGGCAATATCGGGCAGCCGGTTTTGGATCTGCTCTCAGACCGGGTCGAACTCTATCTGCTGGAGCTCTCCAGCTTTCAACTGGAGACCACCCAATCGCTACAGCCCAGGGTGGCTGCGGTGCTGAATATCTCCGCAGACCACCTTGACCGCTATGACGGGGTCGAGGCCTATGCGCAGGCCAAGAGTGTGATCTATAACGGGGCGCAGATCCGGCTCTTTAATCTGGATGACCCCAGAGTGATGGCGATGCGCGGCCAGCCGCAGGCGGATGATCTCTTCTTCACCTTGCAGGGTACGGATAGCCCCAATCGGTTTGGAGTGAACCTGCAGGGTGGTGAGCCGTGGCTGTGCCGTGGTCGGCAGGCGCTGCTGCCGGTCTCGGAGCTACAGCTGCCGGGTCGGCATAACCGGGCCAATGCGCTGGCAGCGCTGGCGCTGGGTGCTGCGCTGGAGCTGCCGATGCCGGCCATGCTGGAGACCCTGCGCAACTTTTGCGGGCTGCCCCACCGAACCCAGTTTATTGCAGAGCATGCCGGCGTGCGCTGGTATAACGACTCCAAGGCCACCAATGTGGGTGCCTGCATAGCGGCGCTGGAGGGGATGGAGAGTGATGTTGGCTGCATCGTGCTGATTGCCGGGGGAGAGAGCAAAGGGGCTGACTTCTCGGAGCTGGCCGCCGTGGTGGAGCGCACTGTGCGTGCGGTGGTGCTGATCGGCCGGGATGCGGCAGAGATTGAAGATGCACTGATGGGTGTCGTGCCGACAGCTCGGGCGGCGGATATGGATGCGGCTGTTGCACGGGCCGATGAGCTGGCCAGGCCGGGTGATCTGGTGCTGCTCTCTCCCGCCTGTGCCAGCTTTGATATGTTTCAAAACTTTGGGCAGCGGGGTGTGGCCTTCTCGGATGCGGTGCGGAGGTTGAAGGGATGAGTGCGCTGCTCTCTTCCCAGGCCACTGCGGGTGCCCCTTCGCCGCTGCTGCCGGAGCTGGACTACTGGCTGATCGGTGCGGCTGTTGCGCTACTGGGGTTTGGGGTGATCATGGTGGCCTCCGCCTCGCTGCATGTGGGGGGGCAGATGAACCCTCCGAATCCGTTCTATCACCTTATCCGCCACAGCATTGCCGTTGCCCTGGGTCTGGCTGCTGCGCTGATGATCTCGCAGATCCCCACCAGGCTGTGGGAGCAGTCTGGCACTGCGCTCTATTTTATCGGCCTGCTGCTGCTGGTGCTGGTGCTGATCCCCGGGATCGGGCGTGAGGCCAATGGTGCGACCCGCTGGATTCCAATCGGCGCGTTCAACCTCCAGGGTTCAGAGTTCATGAAGCTCTTTCTGGTGGTCTATATCGCAGGCTATCTGGTGCGTCGCCAGCTTGAGGTGGCGCACAGCTTCTGGGGCTTTTTCAAACCGATGCTGCTGCTGATCGTGGCGGCCGCGCTGATCATGCTGCAACCGGATTTCGGCACCACAGCAGTGCTGCTGGCAACTGCGCTGGGGATGCTCTTTTTGGGAGGGGTTGCGCTCTGGCAGTTCATGTTGCTGCTGCTCTCGACCGGGACAGTTCTGGTGGCGCTGGTGCTCTCATCCAAGTACCGGCTGGAGCGCATCACCGGCTTTCTCAACCCCTGGGCAGATGTCAATGACAGCGGCTACCAGCTGGCTCAGGCGCTGATCGCCTTTGGCCGTGGTGAGTGGTTTGGGGTCGGGCTGGGCAGTGGCATCCAGAAACAGTTCTACCTGCCAGAGGCGCATACCGATTTTCTGATGGCGGTGATCGGTGAGGAGTTTGGCCTGCTGGGAACCTTGATGGTGATCGCCCTGTTCAGCCTGATCGTCTGGCGCGCCTTTCGGATCGGTGCGGCGGCCGAGGCGATAGATCGCCGTTTTTCAGCCTATACAGCCTATGGTTTTGGGCTTTGGATCGGCATGCAGGCCTTTATCAATATCGGTGTCAATGTGGGGCTGTTGCCCACCAAAGGGCTGACACTGCCACTGATGAGCTATGGCGGCAACAGCATTATTGTGGCCTGTATCGTGATCGGGATGCTGGTGCGGATCGGTTACGAGACACAGCGGGATACCCTGGCATACAAGCGGGAGCAGGTGAAATGGATCAACGCGTGATGATCATGGCCGGTGGAACCGGTGGCCATGTCTTTCCCGCACTGGCGGTGGCGGAGGAGCTGCGCACCCGTGGCATAGAGCCGTTCTGGCTGGGAACCCCGGACAGCTTTGAGTCACGGCTGGTGCCGGAGGCCGGTATCTCGATGGAGTGGATTGATGTGCAGGGTCTGCGCGGCACCGGATTGCGCCGCTGGCTGGTGGCACCATTCAAACTGGGGGGTGCCATGGTGCAGGCGCTGAGGGTGCTGAGACGCAGACGCCCCAGCGTGGTGCTGGGCATGGGTGGCTTTGTCTCCGGCCCGGGCGGGGTGATGGCACGCCTGATGGGTATCCCGCTGGTGATCCATGAGCAGAACGCGATCCCCGGCATGACCAACCAGTGGCTGTCACGTATCGCCAGCCGGGTGCTGGAGGCCTTTCCAGGCAGCTTCAGAGCAGAGCGACAGGCGCAGTGGGTGGGCAACCCGGTACGTGCCGGGATTGCGGCATTGCCCGCCCCGGCCGAGCGCATGGCCGGTCGGGAGGGGGCGTTGCGGCTGTTGGTGCTGGGCGGCTCTCTGGGTGCCCAGGTGTTGAATGAGACGCTGCCAGCGGCATTGGCAAGGATGACTGCGGATGCACGCCCACAGGTGCGGCATCAGGCCGGTCGCGGCAAGGACGAGGCGACACGGGCGGCCTATATCGCGGTCGGGGTGGAGGCGGATGTGCAGCCTTTTGTGGCCGATATGGCCGAGGCCTACGGCTGGGCTGATCTGGTGATCTGCCGTGCTGGTGCACTGACTGTCTCCGAGCTGGCAGCGGCCGGTGTGGCTGCGCTGCTGGTTCCTTTTCCACATGCGGTGGATGACCATCAGACCCACAATGCCGCCTTTCTGTGTGATCGGGGGGCAGCCAGATTGTTGCCCCAGAGCGAGTTGGATATTGAAAGCCTGTCGGCCTCTCTGGGTGAGTTGCTGGGTGATCGCAGCCCGCTACAGCAGATGGCAGAGCAGGCGCGCACCCTGGCGCAGCCAGAGTCGACACGGCGAGTGGCGGATGTCTGCGAGGAGATGAGCAAGCGATGAATATGCCAGGCAGCAATCTGAGCCGACGCCCGGCCGAGGTGATGAGCCGGGTCAAGCGCATCCACTTTGTCGGTATTGGCGGTGTGGGGATGAGCGGCATCGCCGAGGTGCTGCTGAATCTGGATTTTCAGGTGACCGGCTCCGATCTGCGTGAGGGGCCGACCACCCAGCGGCTGGCGGAGCTGGGCGCCAGCATCATGATCGGCCACCGCTCCAGAAATGTGGTCGGCTGTGATGCGGTGGTGATCTCCAGCGCCGTGAAAGAGGACAACCCGGAGGTGGCCGCAGCGCGGGTGCAGCGCATCCCGGTGGTGCCGCGTGCCGAGATGCTGGCCGAGCTGATGCGCTTCCGCTTCGGCATTGCCGTGGCGGGGACACACGGCAAGACCACCGCCACCAGCCTGATCTCCAGCCTGCTGGCGGAGGGAGGGCTGGATCCCACCTTTGTGATTGGTGGCCGACTCAACAGTGCCGGCAGCAATGCCCGTCTGGGAGAGAGCGACTATCTGGTGGCGGAGGCGGATGAGAGTGACGCCTCCTTCCTCTATCTGCAACCGATGCTGGCGGTGGTGACCAATGTCGATGCCGATCACATGGCCACCTACGGCGGTGACTTTGGCCGCCTGCGCAGCACCTTTATTGAATTTCTGCACCACCTCCCCTTCTACGGGCTGGCGGTGCTCTGTATCGATGATGTGGAGGTGCGGGGGCTGCTGTCGGAGATTGCCCGCCCCATCTGCACCTACGGCACCGTGGCCGAGGCCGACGTGCGCGCCAGTGATATCCGGCAGCAGGGGTTGCAGACCTTTTTCAAGGTGCATCAGGCGGGCTATCCGCTGCTGGATGTCACCCTGAACATGCCGGGTCGGCACAATATGCTGAATGCGCTGGCGGCGATTACAGTGGCGCGGGAGCTGAAGGTGGATGATGCCGCCATCCAGCGCGGGCTGCTGGAGTTTCAGGGTATCGGACGCCGCTTTCAGGTGCTGGGAGAGTGCCGGACGGTGGCGGGAGAGGTGCTGCTGGTCGATGACTATGCCCACCACCCCAGAGAGATCGAGGCCACTATAGATGCGGTACGGGCCGGTTGGCCAGAGCGGCGGCTGGTGATTGCGTTTCAGCCCCACAGATACACCCGCACCCAGGAGCAGTTTGAGGATTTTGTACAGGTGCTGTCACGCGCCGATGTGCTGCTGCTGAGCGAGGTCTATGCGGCGGGTGAAGAGCCCATTGCAGGTGCTGACACGCGGGCACTGATCCGGGCGCTACGGGTGCGCGGCCAGGTGGAGCCGATCTTTGTCGATCCGATCGGTGATCTGATCACGGTTCTGCCGGGGGTGCTGCAGGATGGAGATATCGTGCTTATCCTGGGTGCCGGGGATATCGGCGGGGTGGCGGCCCGGTTGGTGGCGGAGATCGGTCTGACAGGAGAAGAACAGTGAGCCCGCTTAGTCTGCGTCATCTGCACATGGGATGTGGCGAGCCGCTGGTGGCGGCCTGGCCTGTATTGAATGGCGTAAACCGCAAGACCAAACAGAAGAGGGTGCCGCCGAGTGAGATCAAGCCATCAGGCCAGAGATCAAAGGACAAAGGGGGATGCTAGTGGCTGAGCAATCCAACTGGCAGGGCGTAATGCTGCATGACGAGCCACTGGCCAGGCATACCAGCTGGCGGGTGGGTGGCCCTGCGCGCTGTTTTTACCGCCCCGCAGAGAGTGCCGATCTGGCCCGCTTTCTACAGCAGCTGCCTGCCGATGAGCCGCTGCTGTGGCTGGGCATGGGCAGCAACCTGCTGGTGCGGGATGGCGGTTTCAACGGCACCGTGATCGCCACCCAGGGCTGCCTGAACGGGATGGCCGTTGTTGAAGATAACCTGCTGTGGGTTGAGGCCGGGGTCACCTCTGCGCAGGTGGCGCGGTTTGCGGCGCGTGCTGGTCTCTGTGGTGTGGAGTTTCTGGCCGGTATCCCCGGCACCCTGGGGGGTGCCCTGGCGATGAATGCAGGAGCCTTCGGCGGAGAGATCTGGCCGCTGGTCGAGAGGGTCGAGACCCTGGATCGGGCAGGCCGGGTGCGGCTGCGCAAGCCGGAGGATTTTAGCGTGGGATACCGCAAGGTGGTCATCCCAGAGGGGGAGTGGTTTATTGCCGCCTGGTTGCGGCTGGAACCGGGCGATGTAACCGAAGGGCAGGCGCGTATCCGGCAGCTGCTGGAACAGCGGGCAGCAACCCAGCCATTGGGGCTGCCCAGCTGTGGCTCTGTATTTCGTAACCCGCCAGGGGATTATGCGGCACGGCTGATTGAGTCAGCCGGGCTTAAAGGGAGCACCATTGGTGGTGCCTGCGTCTCTGAAAAACATGCCAATTTCATCATCAATACAGGTGCTGCAACAGCGGCGGATATCGAGCAGCTGATCAAAAAGGTGCAGCAGCAGGTGGCGGCTGTGCATGGCGTTGAACTGCAGACAGAGGTCTGCATCGTGGGTGAGGCATGAGCATCAGCGCAGCAGATTTTGGCAGGGTGGCGGTGCTCATGGGTGGGCAGTCGGCCGAGCGGGAGATCTCGCTGCGCAGTGGGCAGGCCGTGCTGGCGGCATTGAAGAGCCAGCAAGTGGATGCGCATGCGGTGGATGTGACGCCGGATGTGCTGGCGCAGCTGGTGGGCTTTGATCGGGTCTTCATCGCACTGCATGGGCGGGGCGGTGAGGATGGCGTGATTCAGGGGGCGCTGGAGATGCTGGGGCTGCCCTATACCGGCAGTGGGGTGGCTGGTTCGGCGCTGGGGATGGACAAGTATCGCTGCAAGTTGTTGTGGCGCGGACTGGGTCTGCCCACCGCAGATTTTGTGATGTTGCAGCGCGAGTTGGATCTGGATGCAGCGGTGGCACTGGGTTTTCCGCTGATCATCAAGCCATCGCATGAAGGCTCCAGTATCGGCATGGCGCGGGTGGAAAACCGGGCTGAGCTACAGCGAGCCTGGCAGGATGCAGCCCAATACGATGCCGAGGTGATGGCAGAGAGGTGGATCAGTGGTGCAGAGTTTACCGTTGCCATTTTGGCTGATGAGGCGCTGCCACCGATCCGGCTGGAGACGCCGCGCACCTTCTACGACTATGCCGCCAAGTATGAGGCAGATGACACCCGCTATCTCTGCCCCTGCGGGCTGGATGAGGTGCAGGAGCAGCAACTGCAGCAGCTGGCGCTAAAGGCGTTTTGCGCGGTGGATGCCGGTGGCTGGGGGCGGGTCGATCTGATGCAGGATGCCGATGGGCGTTTTTTGTTACTGGAGGTCAATACCTCGCCGGGCATGACCGACCACAGCCTGGTGCCGATGGCCGCCCAGGCGCGGGGTATCGGCTTCGATGCGCTGGTGTGGCGGATACTGGAAGGGACGCTTTAGAGGATGGAACCAAAGCGTTCAAAAGCTGCGGCAAAAACCCGGGTGCCCGCATGGGGCTCTCTCATGCGCTGGTCTCTGGCGCTGCTGCTGTTTGGTGCCATGGGCAGTGGCGGCATCTGGATCTCTGACCGGTTGCAGGATCCGCAGAGCTTCCCGTTGAAGGTGGTGCAGATCAAGGGTGATTTCAGGTATCTGGATCGCAAAAAACTGGAACAGACGATGGGAGAGCAGTTGCGGGGAGGCTTTTTCACCCTGGATGTGGAGCAGCTGCATGCCGAGATTTTGGAGATGCCCTGGGTGGCCGGGGTGGCGCTGCGCCGGGTCTGGCCAGATACCCTGCTGATTATGGTGCAGGAGCAGGTGCCGCTGGCGCGGTGGGGAAAACAGCAGCTGGTGACGGCGCGCGGTGAGCGGTTCCAGCCGGCAGCGGCTGAGATCCCGGCCGGGTTGCCACAGCTTGAGGGGCCGGAGGGCAGCGAGCCTGAGATGGTTTCGCGCTATCGCACCATGCAGTCACATTTTGATCAGATCGGGTTGCGGATTGCCAGGGTTCAGCAGGATCTGCGCGGCGCCTGGATTGTTGAGTTTACGGATCATAGCGCCATCCGGCTGGGCAATCGGCAGATTGATGAACGGCTGGGGCGCTTCATCCGCCTCTATCCCCGTCTCAAGATGACCGGGCAGGGTCGGCCAAAGCAGGTTGACCTGCGCTACACCAACGGGTTTGTGGTGCATTGGGAGCTGGATGGGTTGAATGAGCAGTCGGCCGCACGGCCAATTAAACGTAATGGGCTGGGGTAGATGACTAAGAAAAGTGAAATGAATCTGATTGTCGGGCTGGACATTGGCACCTCCAAGGTGGTGGCCATCGTCGGCGAGATCAAGCCGGACAATGAGATTGAGATTATCGGTATCGGGTCGCACCCCTCCCGTGGTCTGAAGAAGGGGGTGGTGGTCAATATCGAATCCACGGTTCAGTCGATGCAGCGGGCTGTTGAAGAGGCCGAGCTGATGGCCGGCTGCGAGATCCAGTCGGTCTATGCCGGGATTGCGGGCAGCCATATTCGCAGCCTGAACTCCCAGGGCGTGGTGGGGATCAAGGATCAGGAGGTGACCCACAGCGACCTGGATCGGGTGATCGATGCGGCGCGGGCGGTGGCGATTCCGGCGGATCAGAAGATCCTGCACATCCTGCCCCAGGAGTTTGTGATCGACGATCAGGATGGCATCCGCGAGCCGATCGGGATGTCAGGGGTCAGGCTGGAGGCGCGGGTGCACATGGTGACCGGGGCGGTGAGTGCGGCACAGAACATCGTCAAGTGTGTACGCCGTTGCGGACTGGAGGTGGATGATCTGATCCTGGAGCAGCTCAGCTCGGCCAATGCGGTGCTGAGTGAGGATGAGAAGGAGCTGGGGGTCTGTCTGGTGGATATTGGCGGCGGCACCACCGATATTGCGATCTTTACCGAGGGGGCGATTCGCCACACGGCGGTGATCCCGATAGCGGGTGATCAGGTGACCAATGATATTGCGGTGGCGCTGCGTACCCCGACGCAGCATGCGGAGGATATCAAGATCAAGTATGCCTGTGCACTGACCCAGCTGGCCTCTGATAACGAGACGATCGAGGTGCCCAGCATCGGCAACAGACCGGCGCGGCGGCTCTCGCGGCAGACGTTGGCAGAGGTGGTGGAGCCACGTTACGAAGAGCTGTTGGTGCTGATCCAGGCGGAGCTGCGGCGCAGTGGCTTTGAGAATCTGATTGCCGGTGGTGTGGTGCTGACCGGCGGCAGCTCCAAGATGGAGGGGCTGATTGATCTGGCGGAGGAGGTGTTCCATATGCCGGTACGGCTGGGTGTGCCGCAGTATGTCACCGGGCTGGCGGATGTGGTGCGGAACCCGATCTACGCCACCGGTGTCGGGCTGCTGCTGTTTGGGCGCAATCACCATGCCAAAGGGGGGATAGAGCTGTCACGCAGTGGCAGTGTGAAGTCGGTGTGGGCGCGAATGAAGAGCTGGTTTCAAGGCAATTTTTAGCACCTTTGACAACGAATCTGTTTTTTAACGAATTACAATATACCAAGTGTTGAGGAGATAGGGTTATGTTTGAACTGATGGATGCATACAGCCAGAATGCGGTAATCAAGGTGATCGGTGTGGGTGGTGGTGGCGGCAATGCCATCAACCACATGCTGGGAGCCAATATAGAGGGTGTGGATTTTATCTGTGCCAACACCGATGCCCAGGCGCTGAAGAACAGTGAGGTGCGAACCATATTGCAGCTGGGTTCCAACATCACGAAAGGGCTGGGCGCAGGTGCCAACCCAACGATTGGCCACGAGGCAGCGCTGGAGGATCGGGATCGCATCCAGGAGGCCCTTGAAGGGGCGGATATGGTCTTTATCACGGCAGGCATGGGGGGTGGCACCGGCACCGGTGCCGCACCGATTGTGGCCGAGGTGGCCAAAGAGCTGGGGATTCTCACCGTAGCGGTGGTGACCAAGCCGTTCCGGTTCGAAGGCTCGAAGCGCCAAAAGGTAGCGATAGAGGGGATTGAGGCGCTCTCCAAAAATGTGGACTCACTGATCACCATCCCCAATGAGAAGTTGCTGGCGGTGCTGGGCAAAGAGATGTCACTGCTCAACGCCTTCAAGACCGCCAATGATGTGCTGCTGGGTGCGGTGCAGGGTATCGCAGAGCTGATTACCCGTCCCGGCCTGATCAATGTCGATTTTGCCGATGTGCGCACTGTGATGTCGGAGATGGGTGTGGCGATGATGGGATCTGGCTCATCCAGCGGTGAGACCCGTGCGCGTGATGCAGCGGAAGAGGCGATCAACAGCCCGCTGCTGGAGGATGTCAACCTGTCGGGTGCACGCGGCATCCTGGTGAACATCACCGCCGGTCTGGATCTGTCGATTGGTGAATTTGAAGAGGTGGGCAACACCATCAAAGAGTTCGCCTGTGATGAGGCCACCGTGGTGGTGGGCACCGTGATCGACCCGGATATGCAGGATGAGATGCGGGTGACGGTGGTGGCCACCGGCCTGGGTGAGGTGGTGGTGCAGAGACAAAAGCCGGTTAAGTCACCGGCTACTGAGCGGGTTGCGGTTAAGCTGGTCAATCAGGAGGAGGCAGCTCCAGCCCCGGTGGATTATGCCGATATGGACAAGCCTACTGTGATACGGAGAGATCCCAAGCTGGCCAACTCCTATGTTGAGTCTGCGCAGGACAATAATATGGACTATCTTGATATACCAGCCTTTTTACGTCGACAGGCCGATTGATGGAGTCGACAGGCTTACGGGTGTTGAAACCGAACCGTGAAAGCCGTCACAGAAACGGCAGTATGCTGTTTTGTAAGCCGTGTGGCGCTATGGTAGGATGCTGCCCTAATTTCACGGCTCCCCCTCTGTATATGGCAAAAGGTAAAGACCTATAATGATAAAGCAACGCACGCTTAAAAATGTCATTCGTGCAACGGGTGTTGGGCTACACACAGGTAAAAAAATCTATCTAACGCTACGACCGGCTGCGGTTGATACCGGAATCGTCTTCAAGCGTGTGGATCTGGCAGAGCAGGTTGAGATACGTGCCTGCCCTGAAAATGTAGGGGATACCCAACTCTCTACCTCGCTGGAGAAGGACGGGGTCAAGATCTCCACCATTGAGCATCTGCTGTCGGCCTTTGCCGGTCTGGGCATCGACAATGCCTATGTCGATGTCAGTGCGCCAGAGGTGCCGATCATGGATGGCAGTGCCGGGCCATTTGTCTTCCTGATCCAGTCTGCCGGGGTTGAAGAGCAGAAGGCCGCGAAAAAGTTTGTCCGGATCAAACGGCGCGTGGTGGTGGAAGAGGGTGACAAGCGAGCCAGCTTCGAGCCGTTTGATGGCTTCAAGGTCTCCTTTACTATTGATTTTGATCACCCCGCCTTCACCGAGAGCACCCGCTGCGCATCAATAGATTTCTCCTCCACCTCCTTCGTCAAAGAGGTGAGCCGCGCAAGAACCTTTGGTTTTCTGCGTGACATCGAGGCACTGCGTGAGCGCCAGCTGGCGCTGGGTGGCACCCTGGACAATGCCATTGTGGTGGATGACTATCGCATCCTGAATGAAGATGGGCTGCGTTACGAGGATGAGTTCGTAAAGCATAAAATCCTCGATGCCATTGGCGATCTCTACCTGCTGGGACACAGCCTCATCGGCTCATTCAGCGGCTGCAAATCCGGTCACGCCTTGAATAACAGGTTGCTGCAGACACTGCTGGCGGATAAGAACGCCTGGGAAGAGGTCACCTTCACGGAAGAGGGCAATGTACCCATCTCCTACATGAAGCCGGTGCATGCAACGTAAAACCCTTTGATCGGTGTAACTGAGAACAGAGGCGCAGATTCGCCGCATGGGGCAGTCTATATTTGTTTAAACCGCCCCATGTTGACTAAGCCTTTTCAGGGCAGCACGCAGGTTGGCATCCTGGATCTCATCAGCAGTGGCAGCAATCAGTTTTGCATTATCCTGTGAGAGGCGGTGAACGTGGCGTGTTGGGCGCTTTGTGGATGGGTTGCTAATGAATACCCGCACCTCAATCTTCTGCACCACCACCCCTTTGCTCCGCAGCTTTGCACGAAGATCACGTGAGAAATAGCGCAGTCGGCTGGCCCATGCGGAGGAGCCGGTATGGATAATAAGATGGTTGCGGCGCTGTTGTGCTGAGAGGCAGTGCTGATCCAGCGGTGCAGGCAGCAGGCTGCGGGTTAGTGTAAGCAGCTTCTCCTGCGCGCCCAGACAGTGGCGCAGCTCCCGGAGCGTGGAGCCGGAGTGCAGCAGTTGATGGACGGTACGTGGTTTGGCCATAATATGGAGTCGGCAGAGCTAAAATATATGCAGGTACTATAAATGAACTTCATACTGTTTACCGGATTTCGTAACCGGACAGGCACTGTAAAACTGAGTCTGGGTCTGGTGCTGAGTGGGCTGCTGCTGTTACTTGGCATGGTCTCTGCTGGCATTGGCTGGGCAGGATACAAAATGGGCCAGCAGCATGCGGTAGCAGCAGCGGTGGTTGACCCTGCCGATCTTATGTTGCAGGCCGCATTGGCCGATCAGCGAAGCACCATTGCCGAGGCGCGTGAGCAGACACAACAACACCTGGATGCACTGGCGTTGCGACTGGGACAGATGCAGTCCCACATCATGCGTCTGGATGCCCTTGGCGAGCGTTTGACCAAGGTTGGCATGCTGGATGAGGATGAATTTAACTTTTCGGCTGTCCCTCCCATTGGCGGCCTGGATGCCTCAAACACCTCTGAATCGCTGGCGCTGGATGAGTTGCTGGCTGACCTGCAGCGGATGTCGCAGATCATTGATGATCGTGAGCACAAGCTCAATTTCATGGAAGAGCTGATCATGAACCGCAGGCTGCAACAGGAGATCTACCCTGCTGGCAGACCTATTAAAAAAGGCTGGATCTCCTCCCACTTTGGTTATCGCAAAGATCCCTTTACCGGAAAAAAGGCCTTCCACCACGGGGTTGATTTTGCCGGCAAGAAGGGGTCAGATGTCTTTTCAGTGGCCGCCGGCGTGGTCTCAAAAGCCGGCAGGCAGAACGGCTATGGCTATCTGGTCGAGATCAACCACGGCAATGGCTATACTACCCGCTATGCCCATAATGGTGAGATACTGGTAAAGCCGGGTGATCGGATTGCCAAGGCGCAGGTGATTGCAAAAATGGGTTCAACCGGCCGATCCACCGGGCCGCATGTCCATTTTGAAGTCTTGCAGAATGGCAAAAAGGTTAATCCCTGGAAGTATCTGCGCAAGTCGGCAGCCAAAACCGCAAACCCCAAAAAGCGTTCCGGCTAGCGCCTGCTGCCCATCGTCTCGTTGTTGAACCGTCGGTTGAGAGCAAGCTGGCCGGTTTTGCGGTATTATCCCCTCTCCCTTTTTCACCGTTTTTGAATAACGCCTACGGATTCAGCATACATGGTTAGCAAACTTCTCAGTAAAATCTTTGGTAGTCGGAATGATCGCCTGGTTAAGCGCATGTCAAAGTCGGTGGGCAAGATCAATGAACTGGAGCCAGCCCTCCAGGCCTTGTCAGATGAGGAGTTGCAGGCAAAGACAACCGAGTTTCGCGAGCGCCTGGAGCAGGGAGAAACATTGGATGATCTGCTGTTTGAGGCATTTGCCACGGTGCGAGAGGCAGGTGTGCGCGCCCTGAACATGCGTCATTTTGATGTGCAGATGATCGGTGGCATGGTGCTGCACCAAGGCAAGATTGCCGAGATGCGCACCGGCGAGGGCAAAACCCTGGTGGCAACACTTGCGGTCTACCTGAATGCCCTGCCGAACAAAGGGGTGCATGTCATCACCGTCAACGACTATCTGGCACGTCGTGATGCGGAGTGGATGGGGCATCTTTACCATTTTCTGGGGTTGAGCGTCGGCATCATCAACGGCTCGGGCGGCGAAGGGCCGGACAGCAGCTCCTACCTGTTTGATCCAGAGTGTGACGGCTCCACCTCTGGCTACCGGCACCTGCGCAATGCGACCCGACGCGAGGCCTACAGCGCGGATATAACCTACGGGACAAATAACGAATACGGGTTTGACTACCTGCGCGACAACATGGCCTTCGAGGCCGGTCAGCGGGTGCAGCAGAACCGGCGTGCCTTTGCGGTGGTGGATGAGGTCGACTCTATCCTGATTGACGAGGCGCGCACCCCGCTGATCATCTCCGGGCCAACCGAGGGTGGTTCTGAACTCTACAAGAGCATGAACTCCTTTATCCCCGAGTTGACCCGGCAGGAGCCGCTTGTAGATGAGGAGGGTCGCCCCGACTTTGGGCCGGGTGACTACTCGGTCGATGAGAAGTCACGGCAGGCCTTCCTGAGTGATGCCGGGCATGAGAAGGTTGAAAAGATGTTGGAGGAGATGGGGCTGCTGGCCGAGGGTGAGAGCCTCTACGACTCCAATAACATCAGCCTGATGCACCATGTAAATGCCGCCCTGCGTGCGCATGTACTGTTCCAGAAAAATGTGGACTATATCGTCACCAATGGCGAGGTGGTCATTGTGGATGAGTTTACCGGCCGCACCATGCCCGGCCGCCGCTGGTCCGATGGATTGCACCAGGCGATTGAGGCCAAAGAGGGGGTGAAGATCCAGAAGGAGAATCAGACGCTGGCCTCCATCACCTTCCAAAACTACTTCCGGCTGTATGAAAAGCTCTCCGGCATGACCGGCACAGCCGATACCGAGGCCTTCGAATTTCAGCAGACCTATGGATTGGAAGTGGTCGTGATCCCCACCAATGTCCCGATGAAGCGGGATGATATGGGTGATCTGATCTACCTCACGGCGGATGAAAAGTATGCGGCCATCATCGAAGATGTTGAGGATTGCGTAAAACGTGGCCAGCCCGTGCTGGTAGGCACCGCCTCTATCGAGACATCAGAACTGGTCTCCAAGCTGCTGACGGATAAAAAGATTGATCACCAGGTACTCAACGCCAAGCAGCATGAGCGCGAAGCCGGGATCGTGGCAGAAGCCGGGTTGCCGGGCAGGGTTACCATTGCCACCAACATGGCGGGGCGTGGCACCGATATTGTGCTGGGCGGTAATCCCGATGTGGAGATTGAGGCGCTGGGGGATAAGGCAACCCCTGAAGCCGTAGAGGCGATTCGTAAAAAATGGGAAGAGACACACCAGCAGGTGTTGGATGTCGGCGGCCTGCGTGTTATCTGTACCGAACGCAACGAGTCCAGACGTATCGACAACCAGCTGCGAGGCCGCTCCGGCCGCCAGGGTGATGCCGGCTCCTCACGCTTTTATCTCTCACTGGAAGATAACCTGATGCGCATCTTTGCCTCAGAGCGGGTCTCATCCATCATGCAGAAACTGGGCATGGATGAGGGTGAGGCGATCGAACACCCCTGGGTCACCAAGGCGATTGCCAATGCACAGAAGAAGGTAGAGGGGCGCAACTTCGATATCCGCAAACAGCTGCTGGAATATGACGACGTGGCCAACGATCAGCGCAAGGTGGTCTATCAACAGCGCGATGAGCTGATGGACACGGATGACATCTCTGAAACCATCCAGGATCTCCGGCACGATGTGGTGAATGACCTGGTCGCTATCTATATCCCCCCCGACAGCCTGGATGAACAGTGGGATGTGCCGGGGTTGACCGAGGCGCTGGAGAAACACTTTGCCGTCTCCTACCCGATTCAGCAGTGGCTGGATGAAGATGATAACCTGGATGAAGCCGGTCTGCGTGCGCGGATCATCAGCGAGCTGGAGGCCCAGTATGCCGAGATGGAGTCACGGGCAGGCAGCGAGGCGATACGTCAGTATGAAAAAGCGGTCATGCTGCAGACGCTGGACAGCCATTGGAAAGAGCATCTTGCGGCAATGGACTACCTGCGTCAGGGCATTCACCTGCGTGGCTATGCCCAGAAAAACCCCAAGCAGGAGTACAAGCGTGAGGCGTTTGAGATGTTCTCCATCATGCTGGAGAGCATCAAGCGGGATGTGATCGAGGCGCTTTCAAAGGTCAGGGTTCGTGCGGAAGAGGATATGAATATCCCTGCCCATGAGCAGTACAGCAATGAGATGCAATATCGGCATGATGAGTTATCGGGGTATGGCGGCGAAGAGGCGGGCGAAGCACAGCCGCCAGAAGGCGATGCAGAGCAGCCGTATGTGCGTGATGGGCGAAAGGTGGGACGGAATGAACCCTGCCCCTGTGGTTCTGGCAAGAAATATAAACAGTGCCATGGGCGCATCTCATAAAAACCTGAGTGGCTGACAGTGTAATGAGTATCAAAAATAGAGATTTTGCCCCGGTTACGGGCATCCGTCTGGGCAGCGCTGCCGCAGGCATCAAATATCCGGATCGCAACGACCTGGTTGTGATTGAACTGCCGCTGGGGACCACCTCTGCAGCGGTGTTTACCCGTAATGCATTCTGCGCGGCTCCGGTCGTGGTAGCGCGCAGAAACCTGGGGGTCAGGCCCCCTCACTACCTGTTGATAAATTCAGGTAATGCCAATGCCGGCAGAGGTGATCAAGGGATAGACGATGCCGAGGCATGTTGCGAAGGGCTGGCCGAGGTGGTTGACTGTCAGCCATCGCAGGTACTGCCTTTTTCTACAGGGGTCATTGGCGAACCATTGCCGGTCTCCCGCCTGGTTGAGGCGCTACCACAGGCTATTCACAGTCTGACTGAAGATGGCTGGGTCACCGCTGCCAATGCCATCATGACGACAGATACGGTGCCGAAACTGGCATCGCGTGAATTCCTGATCGATGGGATGCCTACCACGGTTACCGGCATGGCCAAAGGCTCTGGCATGATCCGGCCCGATATGGCCACCATGCTGGCCTTCATTGCGACGGATGCAATCATCCCCCCGAAGCTCTTGCGTGAATGCCTGCAGCAAGCGGTTGAACCCTCTTTCAATGCCATCACCGTTGATGGTGATACATCGACCAATGATGCCTGCGTGCTGGTTGCCAGCGGCATGAGCCCCACCGCGCCAATTTCAGATGTGAAGAGCGTTGCGTACCAGAAATTCTGCGCTGCGGTAACAGAGGTCTGTATGGATCTGGCGCGCGCCATTGTGCGTGATGGCGAAGGCGCCACCAAGCTGGTCGAGATATTGGTGGAGGGGGCGGAGAGCCAGGCAGAGGCAAAGGAGGTCGCTTATACCATTGCCCACTCGCCTTTGGTCAAGACCGCACTGTTTGCCTCTGACCCCAACTGGGGGCGCATCCTGGCAGCAGTGGGTCGCGCCGGGATAGAGGATCTGGACATTCAACATGTGGCCATCTGGCTGGATGATACCTGCATTGTGCGTAGCGGTGCATGTGCCGAAGAGTACGCAGAGGAGGCCGGGCAGGCGGTAATGAACCGGCCGGAGTTTTCCATCCGGGTTGCATTGGGTCGGGGAGAGGCAGATGCCAAGGTGCTGACCTGCGACCTCTCCTATGATTATGTGCGGATCAATGCCGAGTATCGTACCTAAGGGCTTGTCAAGAAATAACTTGATTATATTGCGCCGGATATCGTTTTGTATTCAAGGCGCTGAAAGGGACACATACTCGTTGTATGTAACCCTTTCAGCAACGCTGAAGATGAAAGGGTAGACAAGCAAGATGATCAAGTTATTTCTTGACAAGCCCTAAGGCAAATCGCTGAGCAGCTTATCGTGTGGAACCACCCGGGTCTCTATACCCATACCGGGAATATAAGGGATCTCCAGATAGTCAATGATTTCGCCTTTAGCGGTATCAATAACCAAAAAGTACTGTCCACGCCTTGCGCGAACAGGGGCAAACAGCGTGTTCTCCAATGAGCGTTCATATCTCTTTAAAAAGGCATCCAGTTTAG